>Ga0302140_10000540_pt1 | contig 48198 bp, 48 predicted proteins | sample I_Bog_E1_1_FD_202095 | JGI IMG/M metagenome (GOLD analysis project Ga0302140, IMG submission 202095) | Peat permafrost microbial communities from Stordalen Mire near Abisko, Sweden - I_Bog_E1_1 | ecosystem: Environmental > Terrestrial > Soil > Wetlands > Peat | place: Sweden: Abisko, Stordalen...
TTTGTGCATAAAAATCTATGTTTAGAAAAAGTATAAATTAAATGTGAAAATAAAGGCTATAATTTACATTTTCAATGCTAATTTATTCTTTGTTTTGTTTCGAAAACTGCCACGCAGTTTTCGGGTATTATCTTTTTTAGACGTGTTTCAAATTAACCTTACAAAATAATATAAAAGCATAGAATCATTTATCCGATATAGTTAGTATAACCATAACAATACGGAAGGAAGTAATTCTATGCCATACAAAAATTATACTACACTAGGAGCTGAGAGTGAAACAAAGATTCTAGGAAGTTCAATAGAAAAAGAATCTCGTATAGTATTGGGCTGTAAAGCCATATCAGGACTATCCGTAACGGATATGGCTACTGAACATAATATAAATCGTCAATTTGTATATGATCAAAAAAATAAGGTTCAAGGTATATTGAATAAAGAATTTAATGCAGCTGAAGCAACTGCCCTTGTATGAAAATACAATTTAAAAAACAATAGTTGCTTGCATGCTGATATGTAAGGCTTCCGAAAGTGACACACAAGAATTTATGGAAAGTATTTATCAAATCCATGTTTCTATAGGTAAAATTAGTCGAGTTATAAATGAGGCTAGTAAAAAGGCGTTTAAATGGAATAATAGTATTCAATTGAATACTATTAGCATTGGAGCTAATGATAAAATATTTTAAGGAAATACGCCAGTTCTAGTAGGTGCTGATCCAATGACTACGTACATCTATTTGATGCAAGAAACAGAAAGTAGAGATTCTACAACTTGGGGTGCAACCTTATTAGAGAAAGAAAAGCTTATAAGGATATAAATTTAGAATACAGCACAGAGAAAAAATTGCTTAGGTCAAAACATCAAAAGGATAAATTACTGAAAGAATACAATGAGGCTGTTGAAAAATCTAGGCTTAGTATAGATATTTATAATAAGACAAAAACTCTATATGTGGCTTATTGAAGTATTTGCTAAAGGTGGCTGGATAAAGAAGAACTTCTTCATTTTATAGCTGAGGAATTGGAAAAGATAGTTGTGAAAAGTGGAATAAAATGCTTAAACAAATTGTACGTGCAAGTAGCTTGGTTGAATGCATGAATAGCTTGATTAGACCTTATCTGTTTTTGAAAAGGGCAGTTCCAGGGAAATTTTTAGATTTGCTACAATTTTATTTTAATACAAGAAAGTATAAACGAAGTCGAGTTAGTGACCGTGTAGGAAAAAGCCCTATTGAATTATTAACTAGATGTTCTTATGAGAATCCTCTAAATATTTTAGGATATTAAAAAATATTTGAGGATTGGTTAAAAAAATAATTTAATTAACTAATTGAAAATGGTTGCTGGGAAGGTGCATTTCTCCGTAAAATGACATCAAGTATACTTTGTGCTTTTTTCAGGTTAATAAAATGTGTAAGGAAAAAAAGGCGTTTTTTGAAACACGCCTTTTTTTCACATTGCTTCTGCAAGTTATTAAGCCTTTTCCAAAAGAATCATTAGCATTTTCTTGCATTGAGCAGTAAATGTAAGTCAAAGAAATTAAAACTAATAATCTATCAACTATAGATAATTACACAAAACTATCTAGACCCTTTATCGCATTTTTTCCTAATACTACTTTTAAAATAAAGCTCGTTCTATATTATCGTTAGTTCTTCTCTTGTAAGTCTTTCCGGCTCTTTAAATTGGTTTAAAGTTAATGTTCTATAGTAAACTTCAGCTACTTCTTCAACATATCTTGCTTTTAATAATACATCGTCTATATCTTTGCTTACTACAATAGCTCCATCTTTTTCTAATAAGCAAGCATCACTTTTGCCCAACTGTTCTATTATATCCTTTGCCAATTCAATAGTTTTTGTTTTTTTATGATTAGCTACATATATATATCCTCCATAATTTGCAGAATGATAAGTAACTGGTGGAATCGCTTTATTAGCTACGGAAAAAGTAGTTGCATAAATTGAGTTAGTATGCATAATAGCTCGTGTATCTTTTCTTGCTTTATATATTTCAAGATGAAGTAATAATTCACTACTTGGTCTAATTCCATCCATTACTTGAATTTCATTTCCGTTTAAATCCACAACACAAATATGCTCTTCCTTTAAATTTTCTCTTTTTATTTTTGAAGGTGTTATAATTATATATCCTGAGCTTTCATCCCTAATACTAAAATTCCCTGTTATTTCTTTGCATAAGTTATACTGTTCTGCATCCCTAGCTATTTTTATAAGTTTAATTTTTAAATTCTGCAACATAATTATCTCCCCTTTAAGTATCTCGTGTAGCATACGCTAAACGGATTTATTTTACTTGTTTTATACTTAGCTTAGTCCCATTAATTCATCAATAAATATTCTCTTATCCATTAATTTAAGATTATTATCTATTATTGGTACAAAATCCATTACATCTAATATATCCTTTTGAATATCTACTCCAGGTGCAATTTCTGTTAAATATAATCCTTCTTCTTTCAGCTCAAATACTGCTCTTTCAGTTACATACATAACTGGTTGTTTAATTTTCATAGCATAATTACCACTAAAAGTAATTTGTTCAACACAATCTACAAACTTCTTATTTATACCTTCATTTAAAATCTTTAGTTCTCCATTGTCTATTTTTATCTCTAATCCTTTAGCTGTAAATGTCCCACAAAAAACAACTTTTTTTGAGTTTTGAGTAATATTAATGAACCCACCACAGCCTGGAACCTTTGTTCCAAATTTACTAACATTTATATTTCCACGCTTGTCTACTTCTGCAAGTCCTAAAAATGCTATATCTAGGCCGCCTCCATCATAGAAATCAAATTGTGTTGGTTGATCAAATATACATTCTGGATTCATTGATGCTCCAAATTTTTTTCCTCCTTGTGGAATCCCTCCTATTGGTCCTGGTTCAACTGTTAAAGTAATAGACTCTCCTATTCCTTCTTCATTGGCAACATTTGAAATTGCTTCTGGTACACCTATCCCAATATTAACAATATTTCCCTCAACCAATTCCATTGAAGCTCTTCTTCCAATAATTTTTCTAGCATCTAATTCTAGTGGCTTTAAACTCTCTACTACTACCTTAACATCTCCAGCTAATGATGGGTCATAGCTATATCCTAATACTTGATCTTGATCTTCTTTGTTTTCTGCCTCAATTATATAATCAACATAAATTCTAGGTATTTTTACACTCCTTGGATTTATTGTTCCTGCTTTAACAACTTTTTTAACTTGTACTATAACTACTCCACCACAATTTTTAACTGCTTGTGCTATACATGTTGCTTCTGAATAAGTAGCTTCTTCATCCATTGTAATATTTCCCTTTTCATCAGCATATGTGCCTCTAATAAAAGCTACATCAATATTGGGACATTTATATAATAAATTTTCTTCGCCTAAAATATCTATTACCTGAACTATGTCTTCTTTAGTAATCGAATTTATTTTCCCTCCATCTACTCTGGGATCAACAAAAGTGTTTAATCCAACTTTAGTTATCGTTGCTGTCTTTTTGCTTGCTATATCTCTAAATATATGGCACATTACCCCTTGTGGCAAATTATATGCATATATTTTATTTTTTCTAATTAGTTCTCCTATTTTAGGTGCTAAATTAAAGTGTCCCCCTATAACTTTATTTAATAGTCCTTCATGGGCTAAATGGTTTAATCCTTTGCTTTTTGCATCACCTGATGCTGCTGCAAACATTAGAGTTAAATTTCTCGGACTTTTTTCTTCTAAAAATCTTTCTTCTAAGCTTTTCATTAATGATTCTGGAACGCCTAGAGATGCAAATCCTGACGTTGCTACAACATCATCATCTTTCAATAATTTTGCTGCCTCTTTTGAACTAATTATTTTTGTCATAAAATATATTCCCCCTTTACATAATCTTTAAATATTTGTTTATTTTTTATCAATATTTTTCTAAGAATTCAGAAAATTGTTTTTATTATTATTGTTTTTAGGTTGTAAAAACGTAAATATTCTTATTCAAAATTCTTTCTGTGTTTTTGTTAATTCCTGTCGGTTGATAACCTTAATTATTTTTCTCCTTAATTTTGAACGATAAACTTTAATTAAGAATGTTGATATAATTTATATGATTTGAAATAAATTATTTAACCTTATATAGCTATATTAAGTAATTCAAAGATCTTATGATTGTTAAAGTTTTAACTTAGATTGTTATTAATTATTGCAGCTAAACATATATTGCTTAACTGCAATAATAACTCTAATCTACTTATAATTAATACATTAAAATTTACTTTGGGGATTCTTCATTACAATTAAATAATACCAACACTCTTTAATAAAGCATAGACAATATATTTTCTTACTATTAGGAAATATATTGTTTACACTTTTAATCCATTATGAAATTTAAATAATTTTTCAATTCTTGCCACTATAAGAATCTTGTAAAGTTAATTCATTATTTTTAGTATATAAATATTGATTTATGAGATTGTCTAATTTCTAATAATTCCTTATCTACTGCAATTGTTTCTTTATATCGATCAATTACAACACCCTTTAGCAATAAAAATTGTGTTCTTATAAAGTAATGTCTTTGAACTAGCTATTTTTTCTACGTAAGGAATCTAGCTTTTTACCAAGGGAATGCCTATGGCTTGGGGCGGAGCATCCCCTTAAATTTAAATGTCCATGTTCCATCTTTAATTCTTATACTTTAAAACAATGCTGGTTCTGTTTTCCAACCTAAGTTTTCTTTCATTGCAATTACATTTTCAGCACCTAATGGTTCTCCATGAGCTGATGCTTTTCCTTGCTTTGCAGAACATCCAAAACCGATTTGATTTTTAACTTTTATCGGTGTATATTTTTTTATTCTAAAATTCTTACAATTGTCCATTATTAATGTCAATTGTTATTTCCCAAAAGCTGCTGCCCAATCTGCTTTGAATTTTTCTAGTCCTTGATCTGTTAATGGATGTTTAATCATTTGTAAAACTAGATTATAAGGTATTGTTGATATATCTGCTCCAGCTTGTGCCGCTTGAATAACATGAATTGGATTTCTTACGCTAGCTGCGATTATTTCTGTTTCTATTCCATGAATTGCAAATATATCTGCAATATTTCTAACAAGTTCCATTCCATCCATTGAAATATCATCTATTCTTCCTAAGAATGGACTTACATATGTTGCTCCTGCATTAGCAGCTAAAAGTGCTTGTGTTGCTGAAAAAATTAAAGTTACATTTGTCTTAATTCCTTCTTTAGATAAAACTTTAGTTGCCTTTAGTCCTTCTGCTGTCATTGGAATCTTTACAATCATATTCTTATGAATTGCTGCAATTTCTCTTCCTTCTTTAATCATTCCTGCTGCATCTTCACTTATAACTTCTCCACTTATTGGTCCATCTACTATTTCTGTTATTTCTTTTATAACTTCATTAAAGTCTCTGCCTTCTTTAGCAACTAGTGATGGATTTGTTGTAACACCACATATTACTCCCATTTCATTTGCTTCTTTTATATGTTCTATGTTTGCTGTATCTAAAAAAAATCTCATTTTTAGATCCTCCATTCTCTTATTTTTAATTAATAAATTATTTTAATTTTCTTTTATATATAAACCAATAGATACTATATATTTTCGTGCTATAGATGAATTCTATTTTTTAAATATATTTCTTTGTTTTTCTATTGGATTATAAACATAATAAAGGACAAGCTTCTACGCTTCTTTTGTTTTAACTAACTGTCTTCTTAAGTAAATTATTATATTTATTTAAAACACCATCTAATTTTGGACTTATAGCAATTACTTCTTTATCTAATAAATTCTTTTTTTCTTCTATAACAATAATTAATGTTTGCCGCATTTCACAAATTGTTCTTTTAACTTCTTCTAAAGTTTCCACATCATTTTCCTTTTTACTATTATTTTGTAGTTAAAAATTTAGATTTCTTTTATTTCATTTATCTTTGATATATAATTCTTCTTATTATCATTAAATAATGCTGATGTTCCTAAAACATAAATATCTACCGATTTATATTTTAACTCTTTTACAGTATCTTTATTTATACATCCATTAACCTCTATTAGTGGTCTTTTTTCAAATGTTGATAAACATTCATTCAATTCATCTAATTTTTCTAGCACTCCATAATTAAATTTTTGTCCAGCAAAACCTGGATTCACTGTCATAACAAGAATCATATCTATATCTAACAAATAGGGCTTTATTTTTTCTAATGGAGTTTGTGGATTTATAGCTATTGAAGCTTCTATCCCCTTAGACTTAATTTTTTTTATATCTTTATACACATCTTTGCTCGCTTCTATGTGAAATGATATATATTCCGGATTTAAATAACTATACATCTCTATATACTTTAATATATCAATAGTTGCTAAATGTATATCTAATCGAATAGTAGTATTATACTTTATTTGCTCTAATACATATCGTCCCATTGCCAAATTATGAACAAATATCCCATCCATAACATCACAATGTAATAAATCTACCTTTGCATTTTCTAAATTTCTAAGTTCATTATATAAATCTAACTGATTTGCACACATTATTGATGCAGCTATTTTCAAAATAATCCCACCTTAATTAGAGAATGTAATACAATTTATAATAGTACAATATACTTAAACTATTTTTCTAAATATTAAACAGCTTGATCTACAGATACTACAAATGCATCTTTAATATTGTCTAAATTTAATTCCTCATATTTCTTTAAAAATGGAATTAATTTTTCTAATATTATATTAATACCATCATGGGAATCCGATTCCATATTTATTGGTAATACAGGTTCATGTAGTGATAATCTTAATAATAACCATCCATCTCCGTTTTCTTTATCACAATTTATTTTTATTCCTTCATAATTTTTAGGTTCAATAGTCCATCCATCCACTTGTTCAACATATTTTCTTAAACCTTCTATTATAATTTCTCCATACAATCTAAAATCTTCTATTTTTATATTTATTCTTATATCTTGACTTTCTTTAGGATACTTTAGATTTTCTATAAGAGTAGATATATCTTTTCCTTCTTCTTTTAGTTTAGCCATTTTTATTAATATTTTAGCTATTAAATAAGCTCCATCATCCAAGAAATAATTTTCTTTTAAAGCAGCGTGTCCCGATGTTTCTATTGCTAAATAACTTTGTTTTCCTTCTTCATTTAATCTTTTAGATTCATTTATAACATTTTTATAACCTCTTTTAAACCTATGGTGAATACCACCTAAATCAGTTATAAATTCAGAAAGTCCTGAAGATGTTACTGAATCTGTAACAATAATTGAATTTGGATTTTCCTCCAATACTATAGACGATATTAATGCTATAAGAGAATTTTTATTTATTTCTTTTCCATCTCTACTAACTATTGCTGCTCTATCTACGTCTGTATCAAAAATTATCCCTAAATCAGCTTTATTTTTTAGCACTGCTTCTTTAATCGAATTCATGGCCTCTTCATTCTCTGGATTAGGAATATGATTAGGAAAGTTTCCATTTGGTTCAGTAAATTGGCTTCCCTCAGTATTGGCTCCTAGTTCTTCCAATACTTTATCTATAAAAAAACCTCCTGCTCCATTTCCTGCATCTACAATTATTTTACTTCCATCTAAAGGTCTTTCATAATTTTTACTTGAATTTACTGCTTTTCTTATTTTATTAACTAATATATTTGAATACACATCTATAAAATTTACTTTTTCAATTGATCCTTTAGTAGTGTAATTTTTTGCTACTGAATTAGAATATTCTATTATATCTGCAATATCTTCTTTTTCACATCCACCCTCTTGGGTAAAGAACTTTAATCCATTATAATAATAAGGAAGATGACTTGCTGTTATCATTATAGATCCATCACAATCATAATCTTCTAAAATAGTAGTCATAAACATAGCTGGGGTTGTACACATTCCGCAATCATAAACATTACAGCCTGCATTAATTAAAACTTCCATTAAAACTTCTTTTAATTTGGGGCCTGATAATCTTGAATCCATACCAACTGCTATTTTTATATTCTTTTTGTTTATCCCTTTATTCTTTTCTAACCACTCTACAAAACCAAATCCTAAAGCTTTTACTAAGTCAGGTGTAAGATTTTTAGTTCCTTCATGTTCAATAGATATTCCTCTTATATCCGTTCCACTTTGTAGTTTTTTAAGTTTTTCTAACATAACAAATCCTCCTAAAACAAAAAGTTCATAATAGTATATCTTTTGTTATAAATTTTAATAACGATTAAAATAAAGTGGCTATGAAACCTTATATCAATTACTTATTTTCAATTTCCTCTACTAAAGCAAGTCTTTCTGTATGACGCCCACCTTGAAATTTTGAATTTAACCAAGTATCTACTATTGTAAGAGCTAATCCTTCACCTGTAACTCTTTCTCCTAGGCATAAAACATTAGTATTATTATGCTCTCTAGTAGCTTTAGCTGAGAAACAATCTCCAACTACTGCTGCTCTTATTCCCTTACATTTATTTGCTGCAATTGACATTCCTATTCCAGTTCCACAACATAATATTCCTAAATCGCATTCTTTTGATATTACAGAATCACAAACTTTTACCGCATATTCTGGATAATTTACACTATCGCAACTATAAGTCCCAAAATCTTGAACTTCTATATTTTTAGATATAAGATATTTTTTAATGTTTTCTTTTAATTTAAATCCACCGTGATCACAACCTAAAGCAATTTTCATTTATATTATCCTCCCTTGTATCTATTTATAAATTGAACTTTAATATATATTTTTCATTAATTGTTTTTTTATAAAATTTAAGTTATTACTAGTTATCTTTAATGTAGATTATTTCTTGCAAAACATATATATTCAATAGTATAATTATTGTTAAAATAATAGGAAAATACTCGCAATATTCTCCTACTATTTTAATAACATATAATAATGGGTTATGGGGTATTGTTAATATTTATTATTCTTTGATTAAATAAATCAATATTATTTGATAGATTTTCTTTAAATAATGATGAACCTATAACAATATCTCTAGCTCCTGCTTTAATCACATCTTCTATATTATCTAAATTTATTCCTCCATCTACTTGAATTGTAAAATTATATTTATTTTTAGTTTTAACATCATTAAGTTGTTTTATCTTCTCTACAGTAAAAGGAATAAATCCCTGTCCACCAAATCCTGGCTCTACAGACATTACTAAAACTCTATCCAAAAGAGAATAAACATGTTCTAAACAACTTATTGGTGTTGCTGGATTTAAAGCCACTCCTGCTTTTATCCCAAAACTTTTCAAATAATATATACTTTTATATAGATGAGTTGCAACTTCTGAATGTATAGTAATACTATTAGCACCTGCTTCTACTAAATCCTCAATAAATTCATCTGGATTTGTAACCATTAAATGAACATCAAATTCAGCTTGAGTTAGGTTTCTTAAAGATGCTACTTGTCCTAATCCAATTGATATATTAGGAACATAATGTCCATCCATAATATCTATATGAACAACTTTAATGCCTTTTTCATTGAATACTTTAAAATCTGCTAAATAATTACATACATTTGCTGATAATAGTGATGGTGAAATTATTGCTTTCATCTACGCTACCCCCATTCTTACTTTATTTTTATAGTACTTTTTTTACTTCGTCTACTAGATTATTTTTAAAATGATTTTACCGTTTCAACTATATGTTCTGCTGTTAAGTTATATTTTTCTAATAAAACTTCAGCACTTCCTGATTTTCCGAATTCATCATTTATTCCAATTCTCTTGATTTTTACTGGATATTCTTCAATTAAAACTTCTGCAACTGCTGAACCTAATCCGCCTATTATACTATGTTCTTCTACAGTTACAATCTTGCCTGTTTTCTTTGCGATATCAACAATCAAATCTTTATCAAAAGGTTTTATAGTTGAGATATTTACAACAGTTGCATTGATTCCTTCTTTTCTTAATGTTTCAGCTGCTTCCATTGCTTTTGCTACCATTATTCCAGTTGCAACTATAGCAACATCGTCACCGTTGCTTAAAATCTCACCTTTTCCGATTTTAAATTCGTAGTTCTCATCATGAATATCTGGAGTTGCTGATCTACCTAATCTTATATACACTGGTCCATAGTATTCCTTAGCTGCAAATATTGCTTTTTCTGCTTCAACAGCATCTGCTGGACTTAATACAACCATATTAGGTATACTTCTCATTAAAGAGATATCTTCAAGTGCTTGATGGCTTCCTCCATCTTCACCAACTGTTATTCCTGCATGAGTTGCTACTATTTTTACATTTAAATTTGGATATGCTACTGAATTTCTTATTTGCTCAAATGCTCTTCCAGTTGCAAACATAGCAAATGTACTTGCAAATGGAATTTTTCCACATGTAGCAAGGCCTGCTGCAGTTCCAATCATATCTCCTTCTGCTATTCCCATATCAAAATATCTTTCTGGTGCAACTTTTTTAAATTCAATACTTTTAGTTGCTTTACCTAAATCTGCTTCTAATGCTACAACATTTTTATCTTCTGCCAATTCCTTTAATGCTTTTCCATAAGCTTCTCTTGTTGCTACTCCCATTATTTTTCGCCTCCTTCTAATTCAGCTAATGCTTTCTCAGTTTGTTCTTGATTTGGCGCTGATCCATGCCATGCTACATTATTTTCCATAAATGAAATACCTTTTCCTTTTACTGTATTACAAACTATTATTGTTGGTTTACCTTTTGTAGCTGCTGCTTCATCTATTGCTTTAGATATTTCTTCAATGCAGTGTCCATTTACAGTTAAAACGTTCCATCCAAAAGCTTTAAACTTTTCATCAATTGGGCTTATGCTCATTACTTCTTCATTAGAACCATCTATTTGTAATCCATTTAAATCAAGGAAAGCAGTTAGATTATTAAGTTTATAGTGAGCTGAACTCATTGCAGCTTCCCATATTTGTCCTTCTTGTACTTCTCCATCACCTAATATTGCATAAACTCTATAAGTACTATTATCTAGTTTTCCTGCTAAAGCCATTCCATTTGCAGCTGACAATCCTTGTCCTAATGAACCTGTAGACATATCAACACCTTCCACTTTTTTCATATCTGGATGCCCTTGTAATTTAGATCCGTATTTTCTTAACCCAAGAAGTTCTTCTTGAGGGAAATATCCTCTTTCTGCTAAAGTAGCATATAATGCAGGTGCTGAATGCCCTTTTGATAATACTAATCTATCTCTATTTGGGTTCTTAGGATCTTTTGGATCTATATTCATCTTTTCAAAATATAAAACTGTTAGAATATCTGCAATTGATAAAGAACCACCTGGATGTCCTGATTTTGCTGCTGATACGCTTTTAATAATATTTATTCTTATATTATTTGATATTTTTTTTAAATTTTTATTCATAAACAACACTTCCTCCTAATAATTAAGATTTAATTACTACTTTTAGTTCGCTACCTTCTATAGAAGCTTTTATTCCACTTCTCCAATCCTTAAGATCTACAATCTTTGTTATTAATGCTTCTGGATCAACTTTCTTTGCTTCCATTAACTCTAATGATTTTATCCAAGAACTTGGTTTTTGTGATCTACAGCCAATATATTTAATCTCTCTTTGGATAATAGCTTCTTGATCTATTAGGTTTTTAATATTTGTGAATAATCCAACTTGAACAAATTCACCCTTTTTCTTTAAAAGTCTTAATCCTTGATTTACAGCTGGAACTGCTCCTGAACAATCAAATACCTTATTAACACCATATCCATTAGTTTTTTCCATTACTATTTTTTCTAAATTTTCTTGTAGTGAATCAACAACTATATCAGCACCTATTTTTTTACCAGATTCTAATCTTTCCTTATCTTTTGTCACTCCACTTAAAATTACGTATGCTCCTTGTGATTTAACTACCTGAGTTAAAAGTAATCCTATTGGTCCTGGTCCAAATACTAAAACTACATCATCTTTATCTATTGTTGTTTTTTCTAAAGCCGCATGCACACAACATGCAAGTGGTTCAGTTAATGATGCTGCTAAAAAGCTTACATTTTCAGGTAATGCATGTACACTTTCTTCTCTTGAAAGCACATATTCTGCAAAACTACCATTTGCTTGAGTTCCAATTCCTTTTCTTGAAGAACATAAATTATAATCTTTGCTCTTACAATAATCACATGTTCCGCAAGTTTCAAAAGTAGTTTCACTTGTTACTCTATCTCCAACTTTAACGTTTTTAACATCTTCTCCAATTTCAACTACTGTACCTGAAAATTCATGTCCTAAAACTACAGGTGTTTTTATATTTCCATATTCACCTTTAAATGAATGTAAATCGGATCCACATATTCCACTGTACTCTACTTTTATTTTTACTAAATTCCTAGTAGCTTTTGGTTCTTCAATATCTAATAACTCCATTTGATCATAGCCTGGATTTGTTTTTGTTAATGCTTTCATTGCTATACCTCCTAGTTTAAATAAAATTACAAATTTTTCTTTTATCAATATTTTTCATCACATAAATAAAGGTTGAACTAATTGTGATAATTTCAATATTAACCAGTTAAGTAGGTTACCACCTGTATCTATATTAGAGACTAATGCTACTCCTTCTGGCATCTTAAATTGTGCCGCAGACAACAGTTGTGTAAATACTGGTGCGAAATCTGTAGCCATATACAATGCAAATGCCATTACTATTGTTCCTGTTATAACTGAATGAACTATATTTCCTTTTCTTGAGCCTACTATAAATGCCACACAGAAAGGAATTGTTGCTAAATCACCAAAAGGTAATACTTTATTTCCAGGTAATATTACAGCTAATAAAATTGTTATTGGTACTAGAATTAATGCTGTTGATATAACTGCTGGATGACCAACTGCAACCGCAGCATCTAATCCAATGTATAGTTCTCTATCTCCATACTTCTTTTGTAAGAATTCTCTAGCTGCTTCTGAAACTGGTATTAAACCTTCCATGATTATCTTAACCATTCTTGGCATTAAAAGCATAACTGCTCCCATTGTTATTCCCATTTTAAATGTCTTACCAATATCATATCCTGCTAAAAGTCCTAGTACCCAACCTATAACTACTCCCATCATCATAGGTTCCCCAAATATACCAAATTTCTTTTGAATTGTTTCGGGATCTGCTTTTATTTTGTTTAATCCCGGAATTTTTTCAACTAAATAACCTACTAAAAATCCTAAAGGTGCAAAAGATGCTGTTGACGCTGTAGGTAATGAAACACCTTCTAAGTCATAGAAACTTCCTATCATTGGAGCAGTTTTATCTGCTATAAATAACGTTATTACTTCTACTAGAATTGCGCAAAAGATTGCAAACGCCCAGCTATTTGTGAGTATATATCCAGTTGCTCCAGCTGCTATAAAATGCCAATAATTCCAAATATCTATATTTAATGTTTTTGTTGTTCCAGTTAATATCATTAATATATTAACTCCCATGATTATAGGTATTAAAACTGCTGCTACCGGAGAAGCCCAAGCACCTGCTGCTGCAGAAGGCCATCCTGTATCTAATACAGTTAAGTGTAAGCCAAATCTTTCAACCATTTGTTGTGCTGCGGGTCCTAAACTACCAGTAAGCAAATCAATTACTAAACTTATACCAACAAACCCGATTCCAATTGTAAAGCCAGCTTTTATTGCTTTTTTAAATCCTATGCCAAAAACTAATCCTATGACTAAAATAGCAATTGGTAATATTACCGTTGGTCCAAGACCTAAAACATATTGTATAGCGCCCATTAAATTATTCATTTTTTTCCTCCTATTTCTTTTATTTTATTTAAATTACCTTTTTAATTTAGATTAAAAAGGTAATTTATATCTTATTATTTTAAATAACTCAATATTTTTTCATCTAACTGCTTCATGCCAATTCCACTAATATATCCTGTTGCTTTTATTGCAGGGATGTTATATTCTCTTGGTAAAATTGTTGTTGAAACTATTAAATCTGCATTATCTTGTAACGATGCTGCTTCAGCGATTTTGCATTGTATTACACTTGCATCAATGTTATTTTCCTTTATTAATCTTTCTACCTTGTCACAAACTACTGTTGATGTTGCTATACCAGCTCCACATGCTACTAAAATACGTTTTTTCATAATTAATTCCTCCAATTACATATTTTCTAAAACTTTCTCAATTTGATCTTCATCTTTGGATTCTATGATTTCTTTTACTAAGTCTTCTCTTTGTATAAGTCCCATTAATTCTTGTAGTGCTTCTAATTGACTATGAGGTTTGTTTAGCCCTAACATAAATATAAGACTCATTTTTTCTTCTTGATTTTCATCTTCCATTAATTTAAACTCTATTGGATTTTCTGGTACTACTATTGCAATAAACTCTTCTTTAATATGAATTGCATCAGTATGAGGTATTGCAACATTATAATTAGCTAATTTTATTCCTGTTGGGAAAACACTTTCTCTTGACATTAAACCATCTAAAAAACTTGATTCTACATATCCATATTTAAATGCTTCATCATGCATCATTTGGAATAATTCATTTCTGTCTTTGCATGGTAAATTTACTTTTATTAGTTTTTTGTCAATAAATTTATTCAGTTCCATATTCTTTGCTCCTTTCAACTTAGTTATTATTTTTAATCTGTCACTACTTATTATCGCAACATCCGTGCCAAGTTTTTGGAATATTTTGTTTTTACGAAAACAGTTTCTTTATTTCTTTTTCTGATTTAGCTAAACGTATACTATTTACTAAATCTTTTTCTCTAATCATGTAAAATAATTTTTTTATTTCTTCCCTATTATCTTCTTTAAGTGCCAACATAAAAACTATATCTACCATTATTCCCTCATCCCATTGAATTGGTTTATTTAGTTTTGCCATAACTATGGCTGGTTTAATTACATTTTCAGGTAGGCCATGTGGAATAGCTACTTCATTATTAAACACAATATTCCCCATAGACTCTCTTTTGTATAAACTTAGCATAAACTTATTATCAACACATCCTTTCTCTTCAAGTAGTTCTGCCATTTTGTCTATAACTTCTCCTTTGAACAAGATATCTAAATTTACTAAAATAAGCTCCTTCGAAATCAACTTATTTAAATTTTCATAAACTAACTTTTCCATATAATCAGCTTCTATATCCATGAATTTTAATAATCTATTAATACCAATCCCATTTAATATACTTTCATAATCTATAAAAGGTATATTAGCTATCTTAAGGTTTATAGTTCCACATACTGCTAAAATATCATATTCATTTGACATTTTAGCAATTTCTTCTTCTATATCTTTCTTATTTATAAATCCCATTGGAAATATTTCCATATCATAGCTTACTTCCTTTAGATGATTTTCGATATACTTCTTTATACTTAATGCATTACCCTCTCCAGTTAGGCAAACTGTTATTATTGCTTTCTTTTTATGCTTTCTATCACTTATTTCTGACTTAAACGTACCATTATACTCCTTTGCATCCTTTAACATTTCGATAATATTATCTAAGCTCTCACCTTCTATTGAAGCTTTTCTAGCTGCTTCTAAAGCTAGTAAAGTATCTACTCTTGCTAAGCTCTTAGTTCTTATTCCAGTTCTCTCTTCAACTATTGATGAAAACATACCTAAAGAACCCATGTCCACAAGTAATAAACACCCCCTCCCTTCGTCTATCTCCTTAATCAACTCAATAGTTCTTTCTAATCCCCTCTCAGGTGATTCATCTAAAGCTATCTCTATTCCTGTTGCATAATCCCCTCCTAATAATTGATTAACAACATCTGCGATACCACATGCAACATGTCCATGTGTTATGATCACAACCCTAACTTTTGGTTCTAAATTAAATACATCTGAACAAAACTTTTTTATATAAATAGCAATGTATGTTGTTTCTTCTTTAGGAATTTCTAAATTTGTAGCCTTCTCTATCATTATTCTTATTTTTTCAGCTATTTGTATTTCTTGAAGCATAGTTTCTTTATCCATATAAATATTAGATTTTGTTATGGTCTTTCCAGTAATAACTCTCTCAATACTAAAATTAATGTGTATAGCTAATGCAATAAAAAAGCTATTATTTATAAATTTATATTTCTCCCTAACTAATTCTAAAATTCCTTCAGTTATACTTATAACTTCTGGCCTCACTATGGTTTTTAATTCATTTATATTTAATAGTTTTGTAATTTTTTTATTATCAATAAGTTTTCCTAACTTGTCCTCTACTCTTTCTAAAAGGATTTTATCTATTTCCTCATCTTTTATTCCTTCTAATTCAAGCATTTTAAATTCATCTTCTATATAATGATAAATTTCATTTTCGTTTACATAATTAATTATTTCATCTTTATTTTTTTGCTCATTTTTTATATCTATGTATAAATCATCTGTTACAAGATTCTTAACTTGCTTATTATTCTTTTGTCCTTCTAACGCACTCTTAATTAAGATGCTTAAATCTTCCATATCAATAATTACTTCATTTGTATTTTTAAACATGTATTTTACATAACTTTTTGCACATATAACTTGAATATCACTCTTAAGTTGTCCTATATTAGCCTTGCAGTTATATAGCATTAAACACATTAACACATCTTTTGTAACTAAAATATTCCTATTAATTCTATGTGCTTCTCTAGTTAAAAACATTACTATAACCTCTAATCTTTCAGATAGAGGCCTTTCTGTTAACTTAGGCAATTCAATAAGCATAGGTATTCTTCTTCTAAAAGTTAGTAATAGGTTAGATTCTGGATTTTCAGTAGTTGCAGCTAATATAAGAACATTAACTTTTCTTTCAACATTGGTTTCCCCTAATCTTCTATACTTACCTTTATCTATAAGATAAAATAATATTTCCTGTCCCTCTGAAGGAAGTCTATGTATTTCATCTAAAAATAAAATACCATTATTAGCTTTCTCAACTAATCCTTCCTTATCTGAATTAGCCCCAGTATATGCCCCTTTAATTATTCCAAATAATTGAGCTATAAGAAGGTTAGGATTTTCAGCATAATCTGCACAGTTAAATATTATAAATGGAGCATTTTTAAGTTTTGCTCCACTAGATACAGCAAAATCATACATACACTCCGCTAATTCAGTTTTTCCAACTCCTGATCCTCCATAAATCAATGTATGAAGTCCATTCGGTGGATATAATATCGCTGCTTTTGCTAAGTCTATTTTATTTTTAAGACTTCCTCTATATCCTATAAGCTTTTTAAAACTCTCCTCACTTTGATTATCTTTCTTCTGTAAAATCATAATGTTACTTTTGGATATACCATCTTTTTTTTCTGTAATCTCTTGAATTACCTCTCTCATATTTTTGCTTACAATACTTCTTGAAATGTTATATCCTTTCTTTATCATTAAATCTGTTACTTTTCTTTCTGATATATTTATGTTTTCATATAACACTTCTTTAAAATCAGCTAATAGTAACTCTTTTCTTCTGTCCCTAGAGTCGGGAATATTTAATTCATTCCTTTTTTGTATAACTTTTATCCTTGGAATCGATAATAATTCTGCAAGTTCTTGATCCGTATAAGGATTTTTCTTATCTTCAGTATTTATAAATTCGATTAAATTTTTCACATAATTCCTCCCTATAAAATATTATTTATGTATTCGTTTATATTAGTATTAAAACTTTAAGTTTTAGAAGACACACCAATATTATCATTTTTTTACATACTATACCAGTAGTTCATCGTATTTTGCTAATTAGGGGCTACTCTAATTAGCTTATGTGTTTAGAATGGTTGAATTCCGAAAAAGAATTTCTGATGATAGGATTATTGAAATGAATAATCTTATTCTTAAAGATACTACTCCCGATAGGAATAATGACAACAAAGATAACCATGACGATGATGATAACAATAATTCGGATCAAACTAACCAAGGCACTATCATTATTGATGCAACATGTACCCCAGCAGATATAACTTATCCACAAGATTTAAATCTCTTAAATTCTGCACGTGAAAAGCTAGAAGGATACATTGATTGCCTACACGTTCCTTCTGAATCTAAAAAGCCTAGAACCTATAGAATAAAGGCTCGCAAAGATTTTTTGAATGTTTCAAAGGCTAGAAATAAAAATTGTAAGAAGATACGTAAAGCTATAAGAAAACAATTAAATTATATTACTAGAGACATTGGATACGTAGAAAACTTTTTTGCGAATGGAAAAAAGATTAATAGTAGGCAATTAGCAGAATATGAAGTAATTTTACAGTTATATGATCAACAAAAATATATGTTTGATAATAGAAAACATACAGTAGAGAATAGAATTGTTAATATCGGTCAACCACATGTTAGATCAATTGTTAGAGGAAAAACTAAAGCTCCTACGGAATTCGGAGCAAAAGCTCAAATAAGTGTTGTTAGTGGTTATGTCAGAATGGAAAAATTAAGCTGGGATGCTTACAATGAATGTGAAAGCTCAATGCCTATAATAGAGACTTATAAAGCAAGAAATGGCTTTTATCCTGAAAGAGTATTAGCTGAAAAAATCAAGAGTATGTTGATACATGCGAAAGAAATGAAGTTGAAGGAAAGTTTGGTACTGCTAAAACTAGATATGGCTTAGCTAGAATATTTGCAGGTTTAAAGGAAACTGCTGAATGCGTTATTAATATGGCATTTTTTGTAATGAACCTTGATAAAAAATTGAGGGTCATTCTATGCCATTTTTAAATTTCTATATTTTGGAATATAACATGAAAATATAGGGGGTTTTAAAGCACTCCCTAAATAAACTAATAGGCGGCGCAATTAGATATGCATATAACAATGATATGATTATTAAAGATTTTTCAAGATCGGTTGTATTACCTAAAGAAGATAAAAAAGTTAAGAAAAGTAGATATAACCACGTTAAGCCATTTAGCAAGCACAACTTCAAACGTAAAATTTAAAGAAATACTTAAAAATATGAATATACAAGATAGATGTTTTCATGATCTAAGGCATACCATACGCTACTAGATTATTTGAACTTGGTGAAAACCCTAAGACTGTTGGTGAGTTATTAGGGCATGTCAATGTATGGACTACAATAGATATCTATACTCATGTATTAGATAGCACGAAAGATAAAGCTGTATCTAAATTGAATGATTTATACTTAACTATGGGGACTAAATAAAGTCCTCTTTCTTTTCCCCTCATAATTTGTCCCTCTGCATATAGTATTAAGTATTTATAAAGACTGTATTTTCAATCAATTTATATCTAATTCGCTAAAAATTTTGCCTTTTTTTTGCCCCTTATAGAGTAATATTAGATAATATATCAAAATTATGAAGAGGTACTTATCTTTAGATACCTCTTCATATTCATTCTCTATCATATTTAGTTTCTTTTCCGTTTCAGCTTATTAGATTCAGATACTTGAATCTTCAAAATCTGCTCTTCTTAGTTTGGTTCATTTATGAAGTTCTACTAACTACTAATCATATTTATTTAGATATTTTATCCTTCAATCCTATAAATTTAGATTTTATTTCTATAACTAACCTTTTACTACTATTAACATCATTTTAAATTTTTCTGTTGCCTCTAATGCATGAGGGATATTAGCAGGCATAACTATAAAGTTTCCTTCTGTAACAATCACTGGTTCGTTATCTCCAATTGTTATAGTAACTTCACCTTCTGACACATAAACTAATGCATCTCCTGGTGCTGAATGTGAACTTATTTCTTCTCCCTTATCAAATGAAAATAAAGTTATACCTACATTTTGTGTTTGGACTAATGTCTTGCTAACTACTTGTCCTTCCACATACTTCACATCTTCTTTAAGTGCTAATACCTTTGCAAATTCTATATTCTTAAAAAACTTTCCATTCATTATATTTTCCTCCTAAAATTTATTATTTACTCTTAAAATTTATTTTTACTTAACTTATGATCTTATTATAGCTTTATTGATTTTGATAAAATGTGATTTAAATCAAAATTTCAATTAAAATTTATTTTCTTATCTATTATATTTGTATTATTACTATTTAAGGTATATTTATAACACACTAAAAAGCACTATAAAATAAAAATAGAGCTCATCATTACCAAATGGTGTAATAACGAGCTTTTGTTTTAAATATACTCTTTTAAGCCTTCTTCATCTAAAATTATAATCTTCTTTGTTCCTACTATTTTTATTAATTTTTCTTCTTCAAATTTTTTTAATTTTCTACTTATAGTTTCCCGTGTTACTCCAATATAATTAGCCATATCTTCTCTTGATAGTGGTAATTCTATTGATATATTCTTTTCTATAGATTCTCCATATTTTTCGATTAAATCTGTTAATAAATAAGCCATTCTTGAATCCACATCATTAGTTGCAAGATTCTGTACAAGACTTTCTACCTTCGCTAATCTTTCTCCTACAGTTTCTAATACTTTTATTTTCCAATAGAACGCTTTAGCGTTCCGAAGGAACTTGTTCCGTGGTTTAAAACCACCTACTTTCAGTAGAATGAGCTTTCAGTCGCCTTTAGGCGAAATCACTCATAGGTGGTGAAGTCCACCTATGAAAATTCTCCATACTTTAGTGTGGAGTGGTTTAATCCAATCTCTGGCTTTCTCATAATTATATTTTTCATTTCATCTTTAGTAAGAGTACATATCTTGGAATTTACTATTGCTTTTGAATTAAATCCATACTTAGAAAGTTTTATCAACTCTAGTTCTCCAAAAAAGTCTCCTTCTGAAAGTACATGCAATATCTGCTCTTTACCATCTTTAGTATATTTATATAATTTTATCTTTCCTTCATTTATAAAATAAAGTGTATTTGCTACATTTCCCTCAGTAAAAATAACATCACCTTTACTATATTCCTTATGATTAATAGTTTTTACAACCTCTAGTAACTCTTCATTATTTAAATTTTCAAATATTGGAACCTTGCTTGCACAAAGTTCTCCTCTGCAATTATTACAGCAATTGCTACAAATATTATTCATAACATCATCCTCCCTTTATATCTTTTTCTTATATTAACAATTTAGAAATTCAGGTAATAAAGTTATTCTTAGCTACTATTATAATAAAAAATACTCAAAAGATAAATTTACTTATCTCTTGAGTATATAATCTTAGCTTTCCATAAACATCTTCATATCATCTTCTACATTAGTTATTCCACCAATTCCAAAGTTATCTATTAATACTTTAGCAACATTTGGTGAAAGGAATGCTGGAAGTGTTGGTCCCAAATGAATATTTTTAACACCTAGGTGTAATAATGATAATAGTACTATTACAGCTTTTTGTTCATACCAAGCTATGTTGTATGATATAGGTAATTTGTTTATATCATCTAATCCAAATACTTCTTGAAGTTTTAGTGCTATAACAACTAGTGAATATGAATCATTACATTGTCCTGCATCTAATACTCTTGGAATTCCACCAATATCACCTAAGTTCAATTTATTGTATTTATATTTAGCACAACCTGCAGTTAATATAACTGTATCCTTTGGTAATTTTTCAGCAAAATCAGTATAGTAATTTCTTGACTTAACTCTTCCATCACAACCAGCCATTACGAAGAATCTCTTTATAGCTCCAGTTTTAACAGCATCTACAACCTTATCTGCAAGCGCTAGAACTTGGTTATGAGCAAATCCACCAACTATTTGTCCTTTTTCTATTTCAGTAGGCGTACTACATTTCTTAGCCATTTCTATAATCTTAGAGAAATCCTTTGTTCCTTTAGAATCAGCTTCTATATGAATACATCCTGGCATTCCAGTAGCACCTGTTGTAAATAATCTGTTCTTATAAGAATCTTTTGGAATAACTATACAGTTAGTAGTCATAAGAATTGGTCCATTAAATTGTTCAAATTCTTCTTTTTGTTTCCACCATGCATTACCGTAATTTCCTGCAAAATGCTTATATTTCTTGAATTTTGGATAGTATTGTCCAGCAAGCATTTCTCCATGAGTATAAACATCTACTCCAGTACCTTCAGTTTGCTTTAGTAACATTTCTAAGTCTTTTAAATCATGTCCTGAAATTAATATTCCTGGATTAGTTCTAACCCCGATATCTACAGTTGTTATTTCAGGATGTCCATAGCTTTCAGTATTAGCTTTATCAAGTAATGCCATACCATCTACGCCAAATTTACCAGCTTCCAATGCTAAAGCAACTAACTCATCAACTGTTAAAGTATCATCTATTGTAGCTGCTAATGCTTTTGCCATAAATCCATGAACTTCTTCATTATTATAACTTAAGTTCATAGCATGCTTCATATAAGCAGATAATCCTTTTAATCCGTAAGTAATAAGTTCTCTTAAACTTCTTATGTCTTCATTTTCTGTTGAAAGTACTCCGACTTTTTCAGCCTTTGTATCAAAATCTATTGTATTATCAGCTGTCCAAGTAGCTGCATCTGGCATTATCATTTCTGTAGTTTGCATTCCAAATATTTTTTTGAAGAATCCACCACTTACTTTTACCTCTCCAACTTTACCACCAGCTTTAACAACTTTAGCTTTTAAAATTTCTCTTAATTTTAAAGTTTCTCTTACCCTATCTAAAATAGAATCTCTATCAAAATTAGCATTTGTAATTGTTATAAATAAATTTTCTGTTATATATTTATCAACTTTACTATCTGTAACTCCAACCTTTCTTCCTTCGTTGCTTACTATAGCTAGTCCTTTAGTTACATATATTAATAAATCTTGCGCCTTTGCTACATGCTCATCTTTACCACAAACACCTATTTTAGTGCAGCCCTTACATCCAGCAGTTTCTTGACATTGATAACAAAACATTGACATATTATGTCCTCCTATTTTCTTTTATTATAAATATTATTAATTTATTGTTCTTATTTATTAACTTTAACAATTTAAAGTTTACTATATCCTTCTCACTATTTCTGTAACATACGTTACTAATTTAAAATACTATCCATCTCACCTGGAGGATGGAAGAAAAGGAAACAAAAGGTAGCATAAATTGGTTACATATATGCTACCTTCTGTTTCTTTTTCTTGTATCTTATAAGGCACATTCAAAAAAATAACAGGTCCATCTGCCAGCCTATTTTCCATCATCCTGCGTCAGCAGATTGCCCTAATAGGTCCACTATGAGTACAATCTACTTCCTTGCCTGATGAAAAATATCCATGGCATTTTGGACTTGTTATTTTCTTTCATGTGCCTAAATACTCTATTTAATCACTATAAATCAATTTCAAAATAATACTCTTCTTAATATCTTCTTTGTATAATGAAAATAAAGAGCCATTATTTGTTATTTCCTTTCATATGTTTAATTTATTTTGCTTTCGTAACTGATGTTAAAAAACATTTTTATTTATACTTATATACCTTGTTGTAAACAAGTTTTTAAATCATCATCAGGTTCACTTATGGCTTGTAAGTTAAATGTATCAACTAAATATTGTAATACATTAGACCTTACAAATACTGGAAGTGATGGCCCTAGGAAAATTCCTTTTACTCCTAATGAAAGCAATGCTAAAAAATCTGCGACTGCTTTTTGTTCATACCATGATAAGATTATTGATAATGGTAATCCATTAACATCTGTATCAAATGCATCTGCAAGGGCTGTTGCAATTCTAACTGCTGAATATGCATCATTACATTGACCTACATCTAATAATCTTGGAAGTCCAGCAACTTCTCCAAAGTCTAATTTGTTAAATCTATACTTTCCACATGCAAGTGTAAAAATAATGCAATCTTTAGGAACCTTCTGCGCAATTTCTGTAAAATAACTTCTTCCTGGTCTTGCACCATCACATCCACCTATTAAGAATGACTAGATAACATTTCACCATGAGTATATATGTTAATTCCCTTGCCTTCAGTTTGTTCTAATAACATTTCTAAATCTCTTAAATCATGGCCAGAAACAATGATAAATGGTCCTTTTCTATTTCTTCTCCCTTTTCAATAAGCTCCTTAGTATAACAGCTTATTCCCTTTACTTGATATATAAGTAAATCTTAAAGATTAGCTATTTCTGCTGTCTTTCCACATATGTCCATTTTAGTACAGCCTTTTCCCCCTGCTGTTTGCTCACACTGATAACAAAACATAGGATTTTCGTCCATAGATATCACTCCTTAAAATATTAATCCATCTTATTATCTTCATAATATTAGATAATATTCTTTCAGTTCTAATTTAATGGACGTTCTTCTTTGTTACTGCATCAAATTCATGACTCATATTTTTTATTTTAATATACTAAATTTTTAATGTCTTTAATAAATTCCTTATACTCAACATATTGTTTAATTATTCTGGCTTTTTTCCAACTGCAGCAAGGTATACTACAAATTCTTCATCTCCATCTAGTTCTAAAAGTCCATCTATCATTTTCTGGTCGTATATGCCTATAGCACAAGTTCCAGCTCCAACAGATTCACTAGCTAAATAAAGATTTTGGCATACATGTCCAATATCTATTAGAATTTTTTTATGAGCTGTAACATCAAATTTCCACTCAGAACGATATGGAATAGTACTCCATGCAAATATAACTGCAGCTTTTTTAGCGAAATTAGGTACAAAAGGCTGCTCCAGAGTAATTTGGTCTATTTTTGTATCTATTCCTTCCATTTCAAACATTAATAAAAGTTTATGCCCTAATGGATCATATCTATATATTCCTTTTTTTATTCCTTCCACGTTCATAATGAACAAATATGTTTCAAAAGAATGTGTTGCACCACTACAAGGAACTGTTCTAAACGTAAGTCCAGCCTTATTCGTGCCAGTAATCCCCTGAGTCGCCCATAATAAATACGATACTTCCTCAAGACTCATTGTTTCATCAGAGTAAAACCTTGTACTCCTTCTTTCACTTATACATTCATAGACATTTTGTTTTTTTACAACATCTCCACTCACCTTTGGAAGATCAATAATATCATAAAATGAACTATAGGGTTTTACAATATCAGGCTGAGGTATTCCTTTCATTTTATCAGTTTTTATATTTTTAAACTCACCAAAGTTAGACTTTAAAAAATTTCTCTGCTCTTCATATCTTCCCATGACATTTCTCTCCTTTATATATCTCATATAGCATACGCTACACGGATTGTATTTACTAAATAATATAAAATTCCATAAAAAATAACTATAACATATGTTGCAGTTTATAATGTTCTTATGTAAAATCCAACCTAAGGTCATCTCTTCATTAATGTCTAAAGGTACCGCAATAATATCATTCCCTGAGATTAGTACAGCATAGCAATTTCCAAGTATAATAACTCTAAAAAACTATTGTCTGCCATAGCAATTAACTATACCAGACAATAATTTTACTTAAATTATTTATTTAATGCTTCTAATAATTCTTCTAAATTTAATCCATGAACCTTCGCTGCATCTTCAATTGATTCTGCTTGAGAAGATGGGCATCCAACACATCCCATTCCAAAATTCATTAAAATTTGTGGTGCATCTTCCTTTATTCGTAACACTTCTCCTATTGTTAAATCTTTAGTTATCATATTTAATCTTCTCCTCTACTTTAATCTAATTAATTTTCTTTAACTTATGAATTTATTATATTATTAAAATCAACTAAAAATGTTTATTCTCTATGTCATAGTATATTACTTAATTTATCTTCTGTCTGTAACCCATGTTACAATTTATTTTTTATTAATATCTCTTTTTAACTTATTGTTTAAGATATTATACCTTAGGTGTAAATCCACAATATCCTATTTCATCACACCTTCTCTTCATAGCCTTCCATATTTCCTTTTCTTTTATAGATTCTATCGCTGTCGGATATAAAATATAATTTTCTTTAAATATGTGATCTCTTAAGTTAAATATAATATATTTTGCTGTGTCATCAACTTTTTCTTTAAACTCATTAAATTCTAATTGAGAAACTTCTTCAGCTGTCTGTTTTAAAAACTTTTTCTTAGCTCTTAAATCATCATGTTCCATTCTCATAATTCTAGTTGGACCAGTGATCTCCCTATCTTCCATCTCGGCAAACAACACTTGTTCTTCTCTTTTGTGGTGATTTTCTACATCTAATATATTGTCTACAACAGTTTTTAATGCTTCAAATTCCTCCAAACTGCTATCATAGCTTTCTAATTTTTGAATTTTAAAATTAATTTCTTCAAGCTCTGTTAAAAATCCAAGAATTTTATCATGCTCTGCAATAAGTGTATCCACAACATGACCTAGTTCAATCTTTGTTTTAATTTTATCAAGTTCACCTTTTAGAACTTCCATGTGAATATCACAAAGATGCCTTAAATCTTGAGGATTCATTCCCTTTTCTATTAAATTTTGTTCTGCAATTGAGAGCTCAATAGGACTTATATTTGAAACAATATTTAAAGCCTCTTTTCTTAAAGCTTCTGTTATTCCAGCCTTATTTAATTTTTGTAAAACTTCAGTTAAATTTTGTATCTTTTTATTATCCATTTGTAATTCCTCCTCATAAATTAATTTTCAAATTTCACTTTTCTATGTCTTAATTCTACTTAATTTTGCTTTATAAAAATGTGATTTAAATCAAAATTTAAAAATGTTTTAAATAATAAATTTAAAACTCAAATATTAAAATAAATCAACCGTTCTCTTTCTTAGTAAAATAAACCACACAATTAAAAAAGGGCATAATCCCCCAAAGCCTTTGATATCATCCTATTTCTTGTCTATCTTCACGACACACTCAACATGTGTGTCGACAGGCATCATGACACTAATCCGCAGAAATAAGTGATTTTGTGTAAAAATATACCCCCTAAATTAAGGGGGTTGAAAATGTGAATTTATTAATTTTACAATTTAAATTTTATTATTTTCAAAAATTTCACCAACAATGGCTAAGGCGCTGCAAGCTTTAGGAAATCCCGCGTATGCTGCACAATGTAAAATAATTTCTAGTATTTCCTCTTGCTTTAATCCAACTTTAAGTGCTGCTTTTATATGAAAATCCAATTGTTCAAATGCACCTTGTGTTATAAGAGTTGTTATAGTTACAACTTCTCTTGTTCTTAAATCCAAATTTGGTCTTGAATATATTTGACCAAAGCCAAAAGAAATCATTTTTTCTTTAAAATCAGGGAATATATTTCCCATTGACTCTATACCTTTCTCTCCCTCTTCATTTGTCATTTCTTTTAATACATTAAGTCCTTTTTCATAATAATCATTCATTTTATTATCCCCTTTTCATAGTTGGTGGTATTTCATGTGGATCAACTATAACTTCTATTACAATTGGTTCACTATGTAAATTTGAAATTTCTAAAGCTTCTTTTAATTCAAATTGATTATGGCATTTAAATGATTTTACTGCCACAGACTCACCAAATTTTTTGGCATCTAATGGTATATTATAAACTGTTCCCGCATCGCTTCCAAAAAGTTGTTGCATCCCTCTATAAGGCATATCTAGCCTTCCATTATTTAATATTATAAAAGTAACTGGAATATTATAATTAGCTGCTGTAGCTATTTCCATACCATGCATAAAGGTACAGCCATCACCGGTTAAACAAATAATTCTAGTCTTCTCCCTTGCTAATTGTGCACCTATAGAATAACCAATAGCATGCCCCATAGCTCCAAATACATCATCAAAAAAGAATGTACCAGGTTTTCTGATGTTAAAATATTTTATTGCATAAAACGAATGACTTCCATCATCCCCAAAAACGATAGAATCATCTGGTAGTTCTTGTCTTATGACTTTCATAGCTTCAGAAACTGAAATATAAGAGTTATTATTATCGTTATTTGTTATTTCATCTTCTTCTCTTAATAAATTAAAATCACTTTTTATTTTATATTTAATTCTGCCTAAGAGTGCTTGTAAATTTGCCTTAATATCACCAATAATAGGTAAAGTTAAAACTTGTAGTGATTTTCCTATAAATGTGATATCATAGTCCAAATGAATAACTTCTTTAGGATAATTTTTTGATGATATACCAACTAAGGACATATCTGATAACCTACTTCCAATAACAATCATCAAATCTATATCTTCTTTAATATATTCACTTGATCTTTCTGTACCACCCAATCCTAGTGCGCCAAGTGATAATGGGTGATTTTCTATAAATGTCCCTTTTCCACCAGGTGTAGTCATAACTGGTATATTCCATAATTCCGCTAAATTTTTGACTTCCTCGTAAGCTAAACTTGAATGAACACCCTTACCAGATAAAATAACAGGTTTTTTAGCATTATTAAGTTTGTCAATAAATTCATCTAATCTTGAAGAAATTAATTGAGTCATATTGTTAGCTAAATCAATCTCAAATTCTTCTATTTCTTCATCTAGTATATCCAGTGGTATAGATAGATGAACTGGACCCTTAATTCCAGAATGTGCCTTTTCTAATGCATGGTGTAAGTATCTTTGAAACTGATCAGCTCTTTCAACCCTAGTACTAAATTTAGTGACTGGTTCAAACATCTTAACTAAATCTGTACCAAAAATAGTAGAATCCTGTCCTAAAGCTTTTCCTGAATTATATATAGGTTGTTGCCCAGTAATAAACAAGACTGGAGCATGATAAGCCTTTGCTTGTCCTGCAGCCGTTAGTAAATTTGTACCACCAGGCCCTGAAGTTCCAATAGCTACTCCAAGCCTTTTGTTCATTAATCCATAACCTGCTGCTGCATAACCAGCACCACTTTCGTGTTTTGTTAAAATAAAATTTACATCTTGGTTATATAATTCCATAATTAAAGATGCAAGTGGTCTTCCAGGTATACCAAAAACGTGACTAATTTCCCATTTCTTAAAATTTGATACTAAAATCGATGCTATGCTTTTCATTAATATGTATATCTCCCTTATATATGTTAATACTTTTCTTGAAATTCTTCTTGTAGGTTATAAAATTCTTTTTCAAAAACGTCTGCAGATAAAGGTTTACTAAAATAATAACCTTGTACAAAGTTACAATGACGTAGTTGTAAAAATCTTAATTGTTCTTTATCTTCAACACCTTCGGCTATAACTTCTAAATTTAAATTACGAGCCATAGAAATAATAGTATCGATTATATTTGCATCATTTGCATCATTCATTATATCTTTTACAAAAGATCTATCTATTTTTAGACAATCAATAGAGAATCTTTTTAAATAATTTAATGAACTATATCCAGTTCCAAAATCATCAATACTAATTTTAACACCCAAATCTTTTAATTCTTTCAATGTTTTTATTGCATGATTAACTTCCATAGTCATACTTTCAGTTATTTCTAACTCTAAATATTCTGGGTCAAGCTTTGTCTCAGATAAAACAGCTTTAATAACTTGAGTTAAGTCACTTTTTAGGAATTGTTGAGCGGATAGATTTACCCCTACTTTTATTGGTGGCAGATTAATATTTTGCCATTTCTTCGCTTGAGAACAAGCCTCTCTTAGTACCCATTCACCTATTTTAGCAATTAATCCTGTTTCCTCTGCAATAGGAATAAATTTATCTGGGAAAATTACTCCTTTATCTTTATGTATCCATCTAATTAATGCTTCAACTCCAACTATCATTCCATTTTTTATATCAACTTGTGGTTGATAATGTAGCGTAAATTCATTATTTTCTAAGGCTTTTTCAATATCCATCTTTAAGGTTAACTTATCTTTATATGATTCTTCTAAAATTGAATCGTAAATTACATATCCATTTCTTCCATTCGACTTTGCTTTATACATAGCATTATCTGCATAAATTAAACAATTTTCAAAGTTCGCCGGGTTATCTTTATATAAGACAATTCCCATACTTGGTGTTATATGTAATTGATGATTATCAATTACAATTATTCTATTAAAAGCATTGATAATTTTTTCTGCCAGTTTGGTTGCTTGTTCTTTATTTTTAATATCAAAACATAGTAATATAAATTCATCTCCACCTGTACGAAAAACATGATCATCTTTATTTAAACATTCTTTTAGTATATTTGCAGCTTCTTTTATTAATAAATCACCATTTGAATGACCAAACGTATCATTAACCATTTTCAATTTATCTAAATCTAAAAATATAAGTGATATATTTTTAGATTCACAAATTTTATTATCAATGTATTTATTCAGCATTTCTTGAAAATACCTTCTATTGGGTAATCCTGTTAACTCATCGTGATATGCTAAATAATTATATTTTTCTTCTGCTAAATATCTTTCAGTTATATCCCTAAATTGCGCAAAGGCACCAATCATATTTAAACTTTCATCATGAATAGGTTGTACATCCACAAGACAGACAAACTCTTGATTATTGCTATTTTTAAATTTCACTTCAATATTTTCACATTGTTTTCCATTATTTAAAACATCCTTCAAAAGATGGTTTACCCTTAGAGAATCCAAGATATTTTTTCCTATAATTTCTTCTTTTTTCAATCCAGATATTTTTTCTGCAGATTCATTATAATCTACTACTTCTCCATGTGTATCTGTAACAATAATTGCATTTCTAGTTTTACTTAACATAATTTGGTTCATTATATTAAGTTTACGGTTTTGTTTCCTAAGTAATAGTTCACGTTCTATCGCATCAACTACAATTGTTAATGTCATTAAAAAAAATTCATTATAGGAATTTACCGTAGTCATAATACATATAGTTCCTAAAAGACTATTTATATCCGTATAATGAAAAGGCATTCCGTAACAAGCACTATTATGTAAAAATTCATGAAAATGATTTTTTCCTATTAACTGTACTGGATGATTTTGTTCTAAAGTTAAATTAACTACGTTTGTCCCAATATCATCATGATTAAACTGGATACCGGGGATAATACCTAATTGAGCCATAGCAGACTTTATTGTCTCATCTCCAACTGTATCTAGAAAGTACCCATTTTCATCTGATATAATTATAAATATAGGAGTACCATTCAATGACTTTATAATTTTTTCACTAAAAAATTTTACTACTTCTAAAATTTCTTTATATACTTCTTTTTTTTCAGCCAACTCTAATTCTGTCATAACAGTTTTGGGCCTTATATGTTTGTTAGGGTTCATTCCCAGTTCCATACATCTTTTTTTTGATTCTATAATATACTGTAGTTCTTGTTCACATTTTTTTTGCAGCATAAATTATATTCCTCCTCAAAAGCAAAAATAGCTGATCTTGAATACGACTAGGATATAAAATACTATATTCTTATTCATACTTCCTAGTAGGATGTCTTACTTTATTTGTTAAGTATCATATATTAGAATATTCATTTAGCACAGTTAATTTTTAACCCTGATAATATCTATTGTATATACAAATATGGAATTAACATTTTTTTATATTTTCTATCTTTTCCCAAATCAAGATCATTTAAGTTGTCTTCTTTTTTTCTTAAAATATATTCCTCAATAGTTATAATATAATACCTCACTAACCTCTATACACATAAAAATTATTAAACTTTCACATCCAACTATATACCATTAATAAACTAACTACAATAAATTTTGCCAAATTAACTATATTTCCAACAGATTTTATTGTATTACTTCCTTAACTATTCTTCAAATTCTGTATATAAACTTGACCTACACCAAATACATTATTTTAATATATTCTATCATATGCAAAAAAGCTCATCAAACTCTTTAATAATATTTTGTCTACTATTTATTAATTCCTTAATTTCTTTTATTTTTTATATAACATCTATAAATATTAGCTTTTTTGATTTTGGTAATCATATAGCAAATAAACCTTTATCAAATTAAAAATTAAAGACATAAAATATTTTATTGAAAATTTTATGTCTTTCTTCTTATTTATGTTATGATAATATTATTAGAATTTTTTACATATGAATAGCTATATTCTGTAAATTTTAAATTTAGCTTATTCTAAAAATTGTAGTTATTATAATTTTTAGAATTTTAAAAATCCATCATAATTGGAGGTTATATTATATGCTTAAAGTGGATTTTCATGTCCATACAACTTCTTCTGATGGAGTTCTCTCTCCCACAGAAGTTGTTCAAAGAGCTCATAAAAATAATGTTAAATATTTAGCTATAACTGATCATGACACTATAGCTGGATTAAATGAAGCTATTGAAGAAAGTATTAAATATGATATCACTTTAATTCCTGGGATTGAATTATCAACTCAGCATAACAATGAGAGTATACATATTTTAGGTTTTTTCAAAGATGATAACTTTAAAAATGAAGAACTTATAAAAGAATTAACTAAAATTAAAAGTCATAGAGTTATTAGAGCAAAAAATATAATACATAAACTTAAAGAAGAGTTTAATATAGAAATTAGCTTTGAAAAAATTTTTAAGGATGCTAACGACACTATTGCTAGACCACATATTGCTAGAGAAATAATTAATTGTGGTTATCCGTATACTATTGAAGAAGTTTTCAACAAATTTATTGGTAATGGTTGCAAAGCTTATGTTCCTACCTTAAAATTATCTACTAATGACGGCTTAAAACTTCTAAAAAGATTTAATGCTCTTGTATTTTTAGCCCATCCTAAATTGATTTTTAATTCTAATATAGATGATTTTTTAGCTATGAATTTTGATGGCTTGGAATCCATTTATTATCAAAATACAAATGAGGAAAATTACAAGTTTTTAAAATTAGCAAATAAAAACAATTTATTAATTTCTTGTGGTTCTGATTTTCATGGTAGTTTAAAAACAGATACTCGTCATGGGGATATTGGTTCTATGGAACTTCCATATGAATATTTATCAAAATTACTTTCTGCCTTAAATGTCTAATATCCAATGAATAATTCACAGTGCACAATTCCTTAATTGTTTTAAATCCTGATAGGGATTTGTTCCTTCATTGTAAATTGTGCATTATATCCATCAAGAATTCTATAATTTCTTCGTATTAAAAAAGATATCATAAAATAACTTAATAACGTTATTTTATGATATCTCTTTTTTAATGTATATTTAAATAAATAGCAAGTCAGTATGCTAGTCTATTTCATTTCATACTTCCTAGTTGAACTTGTAACCTCAAGTGTTACAATGTAACCTGAAGAGGCACCTAGTCTTAATACAGAATATACATCGCGTCTTTGACTTGTTATTTTCTTTCATATACCTAAACTTCTATTAAAAACGCTCTATACCCCTTCATTGTTTCAAATATATCAACTTTGCTTGCAACTTCCCATGGTGCATGCATATTATGAAGTGCAACTCCACAATCTATTACTTCCATATTATATTGAGCTAATATATATGCAATAGTTCCACCACCACCAACATCAACCTTACCAAGTTCTGCTGTTTGAATTGAAACATCATGTTTTTCCATTATACTTCTAAGTTCTGCCATATATTCAGCATTAGCATCATTACAACCTGATTTTCCTCTAGCTCCAGTATATTTGTTAAATACCATACCTCTACCAAAGAATGCTGCATTTTTCTTTTCCATTACAGATGGATAATTAGGATCAAACGCTGCACTAACATCAGATGATAACATTTTGGAATTAGTAAGGCATCTTCTTAATTTAAGATCTGAATATCCTTCTACTTTATCAATAACTTCTGCAACTATATTTTCAAAGAATCTTGATTGCATTCCAGTAGCTCCAATGCTTCCTACTTCTTCTTTATCAACCAATAAACAGCAACAAGTCTTATCAGTTTCTTTTATGTCAAACATGGCCATTAATGAAGTGTATGAGCATACTCTATCATCATGTCCATAAGCCATAACCATACTTCTATCTAATCCATAATCTCTAGCTTTTCCTGCTGGAACAATTTCTATTTCAGCTGATAAGAAATCTTCTTCCTCAAAGTCATATTTTTCTTTAAGTATTTTTAAAATATTAGCCTTAACAGCATCTTTTTTAGTTCCTTTTAAAGGCATGCTTCCAACCAATACATTAAGATCTTCACCTTCAACTACCTTATCACCTTTTTTGCCCATTTGATCTCCTGCTAAATGAACTAAAAGATCAGATACTCCAACAACAGGATCATTTTCATCTTCACCAATGCAAATGTCTATTACAGTTCCGTCTTTCTTTACTACTACACCATGTAGTGCTAATGGTAATGTAACCCATTGATATTTTTTAATTCCACCATAATAATGTGTATCAAGTAGTACTAATTCACTATCTTCATAAAGTGGATTTTGTTTTGCATCTAATCTTGGCGAATCAATATGAGCTCCTAATATTTTTAATCCCTTTTCCATTTGTTCATTTCCTATAATAAATAAAGCAATTGTTTTTCCTTTATTATTTGCAAAAACTTTATCTCCTGATTGTAACTTTTTCTTATCTCTAATAATTTCTTCTATATCTTTATATCCCTCAGCTTTTGCCAATTTAATTACTTCTGTAACACATTCTCTTTCAGTTTTGCATGTAGACATAAAATTTTTATATCCCTCACAAAACGTAAATACCTCTTCAACTTGTTTATTATTATATTTACTCCATGCATTTTTATCTAAATCTTTTTTTTCATTTTTCATTGTTATTACTCCTTTTTTAACAATAATTATATACCATTCAGATCATTCATTCTATTTTCTATTACATCAACAGGTGTAATTTTAGACATTAATGCATATCTATAATTAACTGCTGCTGCTTCTATAATAACTGCAATATTTCTACCTGGTCTAACTGGCACTGTTAACTTTTTCACGTCAATTCCTAGTATATTCATATATTCATTATCAATTCCAAGTCTATCATAATCGTTATCATCTTTCCAATGTTCAAAATGCATAACTAATTTTATTTTTTTCTCTTGAACTACTGAACTTAATCCATACAACGTTGTGACATCAATAATTCCAATACCTCTAACCTCTAACATTCCTATAGTTATTTTAGGAGATGTTCCTATTAATTGTCCATCTATTTCTTTTATGTCAACCGCATCATCAGTAATAAGTCTGTGTCCTCTCTTTATTAACTCTAATGCGGTTTCACTTTTTCCTATTCCACTTTCTCCAGTAATTAATATACCTATACCTGAAACGTCTACTAAAACACCATGTAATCTTGTTTCTGGCGCAAGCTTATCTGCCAAATATATAGTAGTTTTACTTATAAACTGCGTAGTTTCTAAATTACTTCTAACGAACCATACATTATGTTTTTTTGCTTCTTTTATAAATTCTGGATGCGGTTCTAATCCTCTAGTTATAATTAAACAATTTATATAAAAACTAAAATATTTTTTCACTCTTTTTTTTCTAAGTTCTATTTGCATGTAATCTAAGAAACTCCACTCTGCTTTCCCAATAACTTGGATTCTCTCAGGGGCAAAATAATTATAAAAACCTGTTAACTGTAGTCCTGGTCTATTTATATCATTTACTGAAATCTCTACATCTTCTTTTCCTTCTACCAACACTTCTAGATTTAAATCATCTATTAGCTTTTTAACTAAAACTCCCACTCTTTATCACCCTTTTTTTCTATTTTTAGGTTCTATTTCCTCTAATTGTGATTTGAAATTTCTTTTAACGTTATCTATGTATCTTTTTCTAAGTTTTCCTTGTAACTCTTTTTCTTCTTTTGTTAGTTCTCTTTCTTGACTAATTTTGTATAATGAATTGATTTTTTCTACAACATCCTCTATTTTTATCTTTTGAACATCCATTATATTTTCATCCTTTCCATCTATATATCAATAATTTTACCATTCTATATATCAATAATTTTACCATTTAAAATAATATAATCAATATGAAAATTTTCGACATAAATTATTTTTCTATAAATTTATGTCGAACACTTTTCCTGTAAAATATATACAATTATGTTTTTATATAGCACACAATAAACAGAAAAATATATTTAAAACTACTTTGTTCCATTTTCTTGCACACTATTGTCATTAATTGTAATATGAAATATTTTTACAAATTTTACTTTCTTGTTTATAATAAATACATAGTAACAACGAATTACGGAGAAAAAGAGGTTTAATTATGAAATTTTTGGTACTTATAAAACTTAAATGTAATATCTTATTTAGGAAACATTTTCTTGAGTTATTATTATTGCTCTTTTCACCAAGAACTAAATTTATAATTATCTTATCTCAAAATTTGGACAAGCATATTGTTTTATATCAAAAAGAAATATTTTCTACATATAACCATAAACAATATAATTCCAAATTTATTAAAGATATAGCTGCTTAAAATAAATATTTCTTTTTAAATAGAAATGAATAAACGTGTTTATTCCACAGCTCTTAAAACTGACTTGTTATTTTTTAAATATGCCTTATAATACACTTTAAGCCTGAAAGTTAGATTTAATCAAGCTTTCAGGCTTTAAAATTTCTATACTTTTCTTATGCGTAAAAAAACACCTCATTACTGAGGTGTTGAATTCAATCATAGTTCCCAACATGCCGTTCACCTATATATTCAATACCTGCGTCTCGCAGGTGGGTTAAACTCAATTCACTTCTGTCATCTTCTGTCACAATAAGTGATTAAATGAAGCCCGACATTTATGAATGTATTGTAAATCCCGATAATGTCATGTAGGTTGAATATCATAAGCTTTCTCGTACATCTCAGGAAGTCTATAATCTAATTATATCATAACTTTTTATATTTTCAAGGGTATTTTAATGTTATATTTTTACTCATAGTAATCGTTTAAAATATCTTCCATTTCTATATCAGTTAATTCATCCGAAAATGATGCGATAAACTTAAAATAGCTAGCATCTCCATTTTCCATTCCAAGTTCTTTATACTTAGCTTCTATTTCAAATTCCTCCATTATCTCTTCAACTACTGATTCAACATTATCTACTGCAATATCTCTTAAATATGGAATATAATATTCGTTATACCATTCATCACTTTCTGGTTCAAAATCACTTTCTTCAGTTGCATAAGTTTTTGCTGCACTTAACTCTTCTTTATCAAAGTCATAATAAAATCTTATTATGGTATAATTACCTTTTTGTTTTATTTCTTCTATGTCTGCTAAGTCATTATCTTCTAAATAGTTTATTATTTCTGAACTCTTCATTAATTTCACCTCTCTACTTAGTACAATAATTTTTTATATTCTTTTTTTATTTCTTCAAACTCTGTATCATCTTCTACAATATTCAATTCTTCATTGCCTTCTTCATCTATATCTATTCTAAAAGCAAACATGTCTTCACTTTCTTCACCTAATGGTGTTAATAATAAATAACCTTGTTCTTCTAAATAAATTTTTGCTATTGCTTCAAAATCAACTTTATTTCCATCTTCATCTCTAAATGACATTACTTCTTTTTCTTCCAAATCATCCACCTCATCCTTATATTAACTTAAAATTTAATTTGTTTATAGATTTTCTAATTAAAGCTAACCTATTAACTACACTTTCCATAACTCAAATTTTAAATTATCTAACTTTATTATATGATATTTGATATTTTTGTCTATATTTTTTTAATATTTTTTCTACAATTTATAATTATTTTTTTAACTTTCAATTCATAATTCATAATTCACAGTGCACAATTATGGCACAATCTCCTTTGGAAATTAATTGTTGAAATGCCTTGACATTTCTTATTCCCTTAATTTTTTCAAATCCTTGTAAGGAAAAGTAAAAGTCCAAATTTGAAGTGAGAATCCAAACTGGCTCCTCGAACTTTCTCTTTCAGCTTGTTCCTTAATTGCTCACAGGATACCCTAAAAGGTATAATTTATTCATTGTTTAAGTTACACACCGTGCATTATATCTATATTCTAGTCGCTAAAAATCCTATATTTTCCCAGACATAAAAAAGGTCAATGCATTTTTAATATATTGCATTGATCTTTTTGATTTTAAAAAAATTAGATAAGGCTATTAATTTGAATTTTTGTATCTTTTTAACTACATAGCTTGCTGAGTTTTAAGATCTCCAAAAACATTATAAATATTTTTCTTTCTTGATCTTGCTACTGCTTTCACTACTGCATATGCTATTACACTATCAACACAATGATGTAATATTGTTCCAATAACTGTTACTATTAATAACTGATAAACATTAAATCCTATAAAAGGTATTACAACTAACATTTCTAATAATCCATGAATAGGTGCTGTAATAGCTACTGCTTTAATATAACTTTGATTTTTCATAATTATTCTTGCTCCAATATAGCCTACAACAATATGTGTGGCTGCTCTTGCTACTACTGGTGCTGGTGTTCCTGATATAATAAAACCAATTGTAGAACCAATTCCAACCACAATTGCTACAGCTGGTGATATTAACATAGATAACATCATTGGCACATGTGCGGCCAAAGTTGCTGTAAATGGTGGAATAATAATCTTTAAAAATCCAAATTGAATAGGAATTATAATTGCTAGTGCAGTAAGTAATCCTGCATATACCATTTGTCTAATCTTATTATTCATTTATTTCATTGCCCCTTTATTTATCAACTGTATATACATTAGTATATATTATGTATATATATAAGTAAATATTTTTAATAAAATTTATATACTTTTATGTATAATATATTAAAAATAAATTTTTAAACATTTTATACTGTTGTATTTATAGGACACAACTTTTATAATATAGTTGTCTTAATTAATTATATAAAAAATATAGATTGCATTGTTTATATGTAGTCTATGTAAATAAATAAAATACGTTTAGCATATGCTACACAAGATATTTAAAGGAGATTATAAAATGGAAAAAATAAACATACTTGGTACTGGCTCTGCTATGGTTACAAAGTGTTACAATACATGTTTCACTTTATCAAAAGAGGATGAACATTTTCTTATAGACGCTGGTGGTGGCAATACAATACTGTCAAATTTAGAAAAATTGAACATATCAATTAATCAAATACATAATATGTTCATATCACATAATCATAATGATCACATATTAGGTAGCGTTTGGGTTATCCGTGCTGTAGCTCAAAGTATATTAAATGATAAATATACTGGTAATTTAAATATTTATTGTCATGAGGCTTCAATAAATGCAATAAGAACAATTTGTTCATTCGTGCTTCAAAAAAAATTCTTAAAGCTATTTGATACTAGAATCTTATTTAATGAAATTGATGACAATTATACAACTACCATATTAAATAGAACTACTACTTTTTTTGATATACATAGCACTAAAGATCTTCAACATGGATTTAAAACAATATTATCAAATGGTAAATTTTTAACATTTTTAGGCGATGAACCTTATAGGGAAACTGTAAAAATATATAGTGAAAACGTAGATTACCTATTCCACGAAGCATTTTGTCTTTATTCTCAAAGAGAAATATTTAAGCCATATGAAAAACATCATGCCACAGCAAAAGATGCATGTATAAATGCAAAAGAATTGAATGTCAAAAACATTATTTTATATCATACAGAAGATAAGAATTTAGAAAATAGAAAAGAACTATACATAACTGAAGGCAAAGAAGAATTTGATGGAAATATCTATATGCCTGATGATTTAGATGTAATAGACCTTTAAATCTTTTGTAAAAAAAATACAGGTATTGTAAAATACCCGTATTTTTTATGATATTAACCTAATACTTTTTTTGCAATTTCTACTGATGCTTTTGCATCTTTTGCATAGAAATCAGCACCTATTCTTTCAGCAGAATCTGGAGTTAATACTGCCCCACCAACAAATATTTTTCCATTATAGCCATCTTCTCTTAAAGCTTTTATTGTTTCTTCCATACTTCTAACTGTTGTTGTCATAAGTGCACTTAATCCAATTAACGATACATTATGCTTTTTAGCTTCTGAAACAACAGTTTCAATAGGCACATCTTTACCTAAATCTATCATTTCATATCCATAGTTTTCCAAAATAACTTTTACTATATTCTTTCCTATATCATGAATATCACCTTTTACAGTTGCTATTATTATCTTGCCCTTTGATATAGATTCAGAGTTACTCTTAGCTATTCCAGCTTTTAAAACAATAAATGCATTTTTCACAGTTTCAGCAGATTGTATTAATTGAGGTAAGAATAGTTCTCCCTTTTCATATTTGTCTCCCACTTCATCTAAAGCTGGGATTAAATATTCGTTAACTATTTCCAGTTCTTTATATTTCTTTAAAAGCTCAATAGTAGATTGTTTTGCTTCTTCTTTTAATCCTCTAACAACTATATATCTCAAATCATGTTCTGAATTAGAATCGTCAACATTATTTGAATTCTTGCTATTAGTTGTAACAGTAACCTCTCTATTTAATTCAATATTAGCATAATTTTTAATATATACTTCTGCGCTCTTATCATAGTTGTATAAAACATTATAAGAATGTATAACTCTAGTCATACCATTTGCATTAGGATTCATTATAGGCAAATCTAAGCCATTTGCAAGTGCTAATGCTAAAAATGTTTCATTTATTAATTCTCTATTTGGAAGTCCAAAAGATATGTTTGAAACTCCAAGTACAGTTTTAACGCCTAATTTCTCTTTTACCAGTCTTACAGCTTTTAGTGTTTCTTGAACTTCTTCTTGTTGTGCTGATACAGTAAGTACTAAGCAATCAATAAACACGTCTTCTTTCTTTATTCCATATTCTGCTGCTCTAGTTACTATTTTCTTTGCAATTTCAAATCTTTCTTCAGCTTTTGCTGGAATTCCTCTTTCATCTAAAGTTAATCCTACTACACTTGCTCCATATTTCTTGACTAAAGGAAGTATACTATCTAAAATCTTATCTTCTCCATTCACAGAATTTAATATAGGCTTTCCATTATAATATCTAAGTCCAGTTTCTATAGCTTTAGGATCAGATGAATCTATTTGAAGTGGTGTATCTATTATACCTTGTATTTCCTTTACAACCTTATGCATCATACTTGGCTCATCAATTTCAGGTAATCCAACATTAACATCCAAAATATGTGCCCCTGCTTCTATTTGAGAAACAGCTTGATTTAAAATATAATCTAAATCCCCATTTTTTAATGCTTCCTTAAATATCTTTTTCCCTGTTGGATTAATTCTTTCACCTATAATTCTAACTCCATCTATTCTTACAACTTTTGATGGTGTACAAATTGCAGAATAATTGCTGTTTTCTACTGCTTCAAGCTTTTTGCCTTTTACTCTAACGCATAATTCCCTTATATAATCTGGAGTTGTTCCACAACACCCACCAATTACTCTAACACCTAAATCAATAAAACCACATAAAGTATCTGCAAATTCTTCCTTTGTAACATCATATTTTGTCTCATTTCCTATTGATATGGTTGGAAGACCTGCATTAGGTTGAACCATTACAGGAATATGTGCTAAGCTACATATTTCTTCAATAATAGGCTTTAATTGTTTTGGTCCAAGTGAACAATTAACTCCAAGTGCATCTACTCCTAGTCCTTCTAAGACAAGTACCATAGCTTCTGGAGAACATCCTGTAAATGTTCTTAAATTTTCTTCAAAAGTCATTGTACAAAATACAGGTAATTCTGAATTTTCCTTTACTGCAAGTACTGCTGCCTTAAGCTCATATAAATCTGTCATAGTCTCAAGTAAAATTATATCTGCTCCAGATTTAACACCTTGAACAACTTGACGTTTAAAAATTTCATAAGCCCTATCAAAGCTTAAAGTTCCCATAGGTTCTAAAAGTTCTCCTATTGGTCCAATATCTAAAGCAATATATGTATTATCATTTCCCTTTGCCTTTTTAGCAATTTCTATAGCAGCTTCTATTACTTCTTCAACTTCTAAATTACAAAGCTTTAATTTAAGTTCATTGGCACCAAATGTGTTCGTTGTTATTACATTGGCTCCACTATCTATGTACTCTCTATGAATCTCTTCTATTATAGCTGGTTCTTTTATATTCAAAACTTCAGGATTCTCTCCAAGTTTTAATCCCTTTTTTTGAAGCATAGTCCCCATTGCTCCATCAAATACTAATATGTTATCTTTTATATATTCCTTAAGCCCCACAACTTTCGCCCTCTCTCCTAAAGCTACAATTTTCATAATTACTACATTCTTTGCAACTCTTTCTTTTCTTTTCAATTCCACTATTCACTATTCCTATTATTGCTGTAACAGATTTCCTAGGAAATAACAAATTGTTTTCTGATACTGTAAGTCCTATTTTCTTTTGAGCATCTAATGCCCTTAAGAAACTATTTTGAACATTTAAAGATAAATCCCCATAACCTGGACTATATCTAAATGTTATGTTCATTCCACTTGAAATAGCTTTTTCTTTAACACTATTTTCCACTATATCACAAACTTCTTCTACTGCTGTTGTAGCGCAAGCATCTAATATGAGTGCTTTTGTTAAATTAGTTTTTTCATACAGCCTAGTTCTTTTTTCAACCTCATTACCGAGTGTCACTGCCATTAATACACATTCTGTTGAGTTCTTCAAATGTTCTTTTATATCTTTACCTTTTAAAATCAAATTTGTAGTAATAACTTCTACTCCATCATCACTTAACTTTATATTTTTATAACTATAAACAACTCTAGGCATTATTACTTTTTTAATTTCTTCTCTACACTCTTCAATGGTATTAGTCAGATTTTCATCTATGTCTTGGCCTTTGTAACCAAGATATCTAAGTACCTCTTCTTTATTTATGTCCAATTCAAAAGCATCCATACACTGCTCACCACCTTATTATTAATAATTTTAGATACCTAGATGCATGCCCCTTGTTGAGACAGGTTATACACATAAGTAGATTTTTACCTTGGGCATCTATATAGATACCCACCATCTAAGTTATACTTATACTATGAAAATATACCCAAACTAGAAACTTGAATAAAAGCATGCTCCTTATTTGGGTGAGTTATATTGATAAGTACAGTTTTGATTTTGGGTATCATATAGATACCTACCGTCTAAATTACACTTAGACTATGAAAATATATCTAAACTAGAAATGAAGGTCATGCTTTTGTGGAAGTGTTACATTGAGGATTTAGCTGTAGACATTTCTTTAGTAGAAGTTGTTCCATTTTGAAGTGAGAGTCCAAATTTTATATTTGGATTCTCGAACTTCCTCAGCGAACGCATGTGAGTCGAGCTTCCTTGCCTCAGGAGCATGCAGAAATGGGTACAACTTCTGCTATTAGAAATTCACAGCTAAATCCTCACTTAACCTGAACAAATGTATGACTTTAATTTCGGTAGTGTATACGCATAAGTACAGTTTTCACCTTGGGTATCTATAATAACTTTTACTATTCTCCATAAATGTTTAGAGAGAATCCTTTTTCTAATACATGTTTTGCATATTCCTTTGCACCAAATAAAGATAAATCTCTATAATTTCCACATTGAACTGCATTTGCTGCTGGTATTTCTGTTGCATCTAAAATTGTGTTTAAAGATGTTTCTAATGCTTCTTTTATTTCAGCTGCTTCTCTTTCTCCCCAAATTGAAAGATAAAATCCAGTTCTACATCCCATTGGAGATAAATCTATGATTCCGTCTATATGATTTCTAAGTTCATGTGCTAATAAATGTTCTAATCCGTGCATTGCTGCTGTTCCAAAAGACTCCTTATTAGGTTGTAAAAATCTTAAGTCAAATTTAGTAACCTTATCTCCATGAGTTCCATCAAGAACACAACATTTTCTTACAAATGGTGCCTTAACCTTATTATGATCCAATTCAAAGCTTTCTACATTTTTCTTTTCCATTATATATTCCTCCATTTATTATAATATTTTAATTTTATTAAGTAATGCACATTCAAAAAATTGACTTATTATTTTCTTTCATGTGCATAAAAAAAGCCTAAAGGTATTCCTTTAGGCTCAAAAGCTCTTAAACACCTTATCTATCAGTTCTTACACTGCAGGATTTAGCACCATATATATTTTATAAAAATACATCGGTTGCTGGGTTTCTTCGGGCCAGTCCCTCCACCACTCTTGATAAGTTCTTATATTTAATTTATTATATATTATAAAATCTTGTTTGTAAAGTATTTATAAATATTTTTTTTAGAGTTCAAATTTACCTTAAGCTACTTTTTAAAACCATATTGATATCATTACAGATTTATTCTGTGAGGACTGATGCATATTTTACCAAAACTTCCCAAATAATATTTTGCACCCTCCAATAAAGAAAACTCAACTCACAGACCTTCGCTGAGTAAGTTATAATAACTAAATACAAGATTTATATTTCCACTTATCTACTCATCTTCTTAATAATAATAAAACTATAGAACTTGCACTAAAAATAAAACTTATTAACATTATGTATTTTATAACTTGTACAGTAGAAAAACCTTTTTCTTCTAATCTATAATGTATTTGACTTCTATCTGCTTGATATACTGGTTTTCCTTCTGAGAATCTTTTAATTATAACAAACAAATTATCAAATATTGGTACTGCTAAAGCCAGTATTGGTATAAATAAGCTCAAAATCGTTGCCTGCTTAAATGCACCATCTAATGCGGTAATACTTAAAATAAAGCCTAATAAATTTGCTCCTGAATCTCCCATGAATACTTTTGCTGGATATTTATTATAATATAAAAATCCACAAATAACTCCAGCTAATATTATGGATACCAACGCTGATTTAGGTTGATTTAATATTATTGCTGCTAGAAAAAATGTTATAGCCGATATTAAAGATAATCCTCCTGCTAATCCATCCATTCCATCAGACCAATTGATTACAGTTGTTACTCCAAATATCCAAGTTATTGTAAGCAAAAATTGTATTGCTTGATTTAATTCAATAAAATTGCCTGTAATAGGATTAGTAAATCCTTCAAAAACAATACCTGCTTTAAATACTAAAATTGCTGATAATAATTGAATAACGAGTCTAGGAAATATAGGAAACTCTTTTCCTTTTGTCTTATACCAATCGTCTATTAGTCCAATTAAGACTATCAGTGTTGCTGCTACAAACACAATTATCTGTTGTTCTAAATCATCCCTTACAAATAAAAAATAAGAAATAAAAAAACCAATATATAAAGCTATTCCTCCACACAATGGTGTTGGTGTTTTATGTTGCTTTCTTTCACTAGGCTTATCTGTAAAATGCAATTTGTTAGCTAGTTTCATAAGAAATGGCATGGTCATTAGTGCACTTAAAAGTGAAACTACCATTGCTAATATGTAATCCATCTTCCTTACTCCTTAGTTAAGTCTATGTCAGTAAATTATATCCAAGTTTTCCACTTTGATTTACTTCCTATTTGATTATACTATTAAAGATATTTTATATCAATTACAAAATTATTAAGGTTACTACTAATTAAGTATAACTATGAAAATGAATACTACGAAGCAGTTAACACTTTATGCAGTATTAATTAATTTATAGTACTCATTATAAATATCATTTTCAATATTTTAAATTTAAAGTATATATTAAGTTATTTTTGAATAACTATTTATTTAAAAACATAACCTTTTATTAATTATTGCATTGAATTCTTATTTTTTTAAATATTGTAAATAAACAAATTCATTATTATTGTTGAACACATAATATGAATCTTCTTCTAATATTTCATCATTTGACATATATCTTTCTAAACCCATTTCAAACTTTTCCAAATGATATTCTTTAAATGAATATTTTTCTCTTAAATCATCTTTAATACTTTTCTCTTCTTCTTTAGACATGCTACTTCTTAAAAAATCTGGTAGTCCTCGTTTTTTGTTATATATCAAATAATTGAATTTAACTATTTCATTTATATATTTATTACTCTCCTTTAACACAGTTTCATTGAAATCTAAAAACACTTTGTAATATTCTATATTTCCAATATTTCTATTAAAATATCCCTTATCTTCAAAAAATACTCCTAATCTATAATAAAAATCAAATGGTGAATCAAACTTTTTCTCAAAATATCTAATTATATAATTAAACTTTTGAGAATTATAATATTTATCAACCATTTCTTCTACTTTCTTTAATTTTAAAATCTCTTCATAAGAGATTTTATTTGTTTTCAAGATTTCATATGGTGGATATGGTGAGTATTCCATTCCATATTTCTCTGCCTCTTCTAACATAGAGGACCCTTTTAATAATTTTAAAAAACCAAGTTGTATTTCCTCTGGGCGTATTTCATAAAGATCATTAAAGGACTTTTTAAAGGAATCATAGTCTTCTCCCGGAAGCCCTGCTATCAAATCTAAATGTTGTTTTATGTTTTTAATTGACATTAATTCTATAACTTTTTCTTTTATATCACTAAAATTAACAAATCTATTTATATTTTTTAGAACATCATCATTTGTTGTTTGTACTCCAACTTCAAATTGAAATCTTCCTTCCGAAGCGTTTGCTAGAAGTTTCATTTCTTCATCATTTAATATATCTGCTGATATTTCAAAGTGAAATTGAGTAGTTGTATCTTGTTTTATTAAAAAATCCCATATTGCCATGGCAAATTTAGTATTACAATTAAATGTACGATCAACAAATTTAACTAATCTAACTTTTTTATTTATGAAATATTTTAATTCCTTTAACACTCTATTGATTTCTAAAAATCTAACTCCATGACTTGTAGATGAAAGGCAGTACTTACAGTTGAATGGACATCCTCTTGAAGCTTCATAATATACAATTTTATTACTTAAATCTTCATCTTCTTCATATGGAAATACTATTTCATCCATAGACATAAGTGGACGTCTTTCATTTGAATAAACTACATTATCAATTTTATAATGTAGTCCTTTTATATTTTCTAATTTCATTTTCTCTAGCTTATATAAAATAAAATCTCTATAAGTTTTTTCTCCTTCCCCCTCAATAACATACTCTCCTACATTATTTTCAAGAAAGATTCTTGAATCAAAAGAAACTTCTGGCCCACCATAAAGAATTTCTATCTTTGGATTTACTTTCTTTATTAAATTAGAAATTCTTGAAATAAGTTCAACATTCCAAATATAAGTTGAAAATGCTACAACGTCTGGCCTTTCTTTAATTATTTCTTCTAATATTCTCCCTTCTCTATCATTTATGGTAAATTCTTTTATCTTACCTTCATAATCAATATCCTTTGTAAAACTCTTTAAATATCTAACAGCTAAATTGCTATGAATAAATTTAGAGTCAATTGCTGTAATCAGTACCTTCATTCTTAAATTTCTCCTCTACGTTAACTTTTGTGCTTATTTTTTTGCCTTTTATAAAAAAAACATCTTCCCATTCTTTAGTTTCCTCTATTTCAAAATATTTTTCAAGGATTTTTTTTATTTCTTCAATATTTGAACTTAAAAGTATATTTAAATTTTTAAATGTAAATTCTTTAACTTTCCCCTTAGGTAATATCACCTTTATTTTATTATTAAACACCTTACCCCTTTCCTTATTTATATCCCAAATAAATATTTCACCATATTCTTTTAAATATGAACTTATTTCCTTAATTAATTTTTCTTTTTCTAAGCTAGTCCATATCTTGTTTAAATCAAAGAAAAATGTGCATGCATCATATTTTCTGTCTTTTAATTCTATTTTCGTATCACTAGATACATAATCTAATGATATTTCATCCTCTGCTTCTTTTGATATATTATATATAACTCCAAGATTTTTATCTCCAACATCTAATATATCTCCTTGCAAAATAACATCTACGAAATCAATTACTAATGTTTTTCCCATAGCTTTTCCTCCATCTTATTAATATTTGTCCGATAGCTAGCATCCGTAACACTCCCGTTGGGAGCTAACGGCTGCACGCTCCTGGATTAGTTCTTCTAACCTTCAGGTAAAAGTAAAGTCTATTCTTATTAAATCAATTCATCCTGAAGCTAAGAATCACTTTATCCGATAGCTAGCATCCGTAACACTCCCGTTGGGAGCTAACGGCTGCACGCTCCTGGATTAGTTCTTCTAACCTTCAGGTAAAAGTAAAGTCTATTCTTATTAAATCAATTCATCCTGAAGCTAAGAATCACTTTATCCGATAGCTAGCATCCGTAACACTCCCGTTGGGAGCTAACGGCTGCACGCTCCTGGATTAGTTCTTCTAACCTTCAGGTAAAAGTAAAGTCTATTCTTATTAAATCAATTCATCCTGAAGCTAAGAATCACTTTAT
>Ga0302140_10000543_pt1 | contig 48036 bp, 43 predicted proteins | sample I_Bog_E1_1_FD_202095 | JGI IMG/M metagenome (GOLD analysis project Ga0302140, IMG submission 202095) | Peat permafrost microbial communities from Stordalen Mire near Abisko, Sweden - I_Bog_E1_1 | ecosystem: Environmental > Terrestrial > Soil > Wetlands > Peat | place: Sweden: Abisko, Stordalen...
AATGACGATATTGAAGAAGAAACTCGATGCCAACCAGTACAACCTGAAGGATCAGGTGGTGGCCATTAACCGCGTCACCAAGGTGGTAAAGGGCGGCAAGAACATGTCGTTTGCCGCGCTGGTGGTTGTGGGCGACTCCGCTTCGGCGGTGGTGGGCTATGGATCTGGCAAGGCCAAAGAGGTTCCCCAGGCGATCCGCAAGGGAATTGAAGCGGCCAAGAAGAACCTGGTGCACATCAACCTGACCGAGACCACGATTCCTCACCTGGTTCTGGGCCGTTTTGGCTCCGGCCAAGTGCTGCTGAAGCCGGCTCCTGAAGGTACTGGCGTGATCGCTGGCGGTGCGGTGCGTGCGGTGATGACCTCGGCGGGCGTACAAAACGTCCTGACCAAGAGCCTTGGTTCGCCCAATCCGCACAACGTCATCAAGGCGACATTTGACGCGCTGATCCAACTGCGCGACAAGGCCGATGTGGCAGCAGCGCGCGGTAAGTCAGTGGAGGAGCTCTAGTCATGGCCGAAACCAAGATGATCCGCATTCAGTACTACCGCTCCAAGAACTCGACGCCTGCAAAGCACAAAGCAGTGGTGAAGGGGCTTGGATTTACGCGCCTCAACCAGATTGTCGAGCGCGTCGATACCGAATCCATGCGCGGCATGGTCAAGGCCATTCCGCATTTGGTTCGCATTCTGGAAAGCTAGAGAAAAGAGATCAGGTGTCAGAGATCAGCTACATCGCGCCGGCGCCAATGCTTCAACTGATCTCTGAAAACTGATCTCTGATCTCTGCAATACAACGCGAGTCGTCCGCGCTCAACGCGGCCGGCGCTACAGCGAGGAAAATCATGGCAAAGAATCTCTCCAATCTACGCGCGCCCCGGAAAGCAAATACCGGACGCAAGCGTGTCGGCCGCGGAATGGGCTCCGGCATGGGCAAGACCTCAACCCGTGGCCACAAGGGCCAGGGATCGCGCACCGGCACCAGCCTGATGCGCGGCTTTGAAGGCGGCCAGATGCCGCTGCACCGCCGCCTGCCCAAGCGCGGATTTACCAACATCTTCCGCACCGAGTATACGGTTGTAAATCTGGACCGGATTGCCCAGCAGACAGAGGGGCTCACGGTGACCGAGATTGGCCTGGACGACTACAAAAAGCTTGGTTTGTCGTCGAGCAAAAGGGCGCTCATCAAGGTTCTGGGCTCAGGCGAACTGACATCAGCGATCACTATTCATGCCCACAAGTTCTCCAAGTCGGCTGTTGATAAGATCGAAAAGGCGGGCGGCAAGGCTGTTGTGGCCGGCGCGGCGCCAGCAGCGGCTTAGGTCTGGATTCCCAGGTCTCAAATGCGCGACCTGGGGCACCCGGCAAGTGTGCGGTCTAGTGATGTGATGGCCAGCATATTCAGGGCTTCCCGGCACGACTACGATCCTTGGCAATCGGGAAATGCTCTAAGATGAAAAGGCAAAAGATTCAAGCGGCGCGAAACGCCTGAAGCGGATAACCAGACATGCTTGAGAAATTCCTAAATATCTTCCGGATTCCCGATCTGCGCAAGCGGGTACTGTTTACGCTTGCCATTCTGGCCGTTTACAGGCTGGGTTCGCACATTCCCACACCCGGCGTGAACGCGCACCAGTTGGAACTGTTGTTCAGCCAGCAGAGCGGCTCGGCGCTGGGACTGATGGACTTGTTTGGCGGGGGGAACCTGCGCCGCATGACGGTGTTTGCCCTGGGCATCATGCCGTATATCACTGCGTCCATCATCTTTCAGCTGCTCACTGTGGTCTATGAGCCGCTCGCGCGCATCCAGAAGGAAGGCGAGCTGGGACGGCGGAAGATTACGCAGTGGACGCGCTACATGACGATTATTCTCGGCATGTTGCAGTCAATTGGCATCGCGACCATTCTCACCAAACAGGGTCTTGTTCTTCACCCGGGCATCGGCTTCAGTCTGATGACGGTCCTCACGCTGACCACGGGTACGGGTTTTATCATGTGGCTGGGCGAGCAGATTACCGATCGCGGTATCGGCAACGGCATGAGCCTGCTGATCTTTGCCGGCATCGTTGCAGGCCTGCCGCGCGGCGTGGCGGAACTCTATCAGAAAGTCCAGGCCAACGCCTGGGGCTCGTTCACGATTATTGCCGTAGCCATTTTGCTGGTAGGCATGATTGCCGTGGTTGCATTCATCGTATTTGTGGAACGCAGCGAGCGGCGCATCCCCATTCAGAGTGCGCGGCGCATCGTAGGGCGTCGCATGATGGGCGGGCAATCCAGCCACCTGCCTCTCAAGGTGAACTCTGGCGGTGTGATGCCTGTGATCTTCGCCAGTTCCATTCTGTCGGCGCCGATGCTTTTCAGTCAGTCAGAGTTCGTCCAGAGCAACAAGTTTCTGCAGCCAATTGTGCAGGCTCTTCAGCCTGGATACCCGTGGTATGAGGTGCTGTACGTCCTGGGCATCATCTTCTTTGCGTACTTTTACATCTCAATTGTGATGAAGCCGGACGACATTGCCGATAATTTTCGCAAGTCGGGGTCATTCATTCCGGGCATTCGCCCTGGAAAGCGCACCTCGGACTTCATCAACGATATCCTCACCCGCATTACGCTCGTCGGGGCGCTGTATCTGATCGTCATCTCTCTGGTACCGACGTTCCTTATCTCGGGCATCCGTTTTGACAAGGTATTTTTGATCGGCAAGTTGTTTGAGGCGTTGCCGACGTGGACGACACATGGTTTGGGGGTCAACTTCTACTTTGGCGGCACTTCACTGCTGATCGTGGTGGGTGTTGCCATGGATACCGTCAACCAGATCGAATCGCAGCTGATCATGCGTCATTATGATGGCTTTTCCCCTCGCTCCGGTCGCATACGCGGAAGGAAAACCTGGTAATGTCTTCATCTATGATCGCAGTCGAGGAGGGCCGGGAAATGGGTTCTATAACCGTTCCCGGCCCAATCCTTTTATTGGGTGCGCCGGGGGTAGGCAAGGGGACGCAGGCTAAGGAACTGGTGAAGTTATGGGGTATCCCGCAGATATCCACTGGAGATCTGCTGCGGGCCAACGTCGCCCGGAGAACGCAACTGGGTCGGGCGGCAAAGGAGTTGATGGAGCGCGGCGAACTGGTGCCAGACTCCCTGGTCAATGAGATGGTTGCCACGCGTCTGAAAGAACCGGACGCCACCCGAGGATACATCCTGGATGGTTTTCCACGCACCCTGGGCCAGGCTCATTGGCTGGATGGACGCCTGGAGGCCGAAGGTGGACCGCTGCCGGTGATTGCCGTCAGCATCCAAGTGGACTATAATCAATTACTGCGTCGAATTACGGGGCGCAGGAACTGTCCTGTCTGCGCAACCATCTACAATATTCACATGAATCCCCCGAAAAGGGATGGATTCTGCGATGTAGAAGGTGCTGCGCTGGTCCAGCGAGCCGATGACACGGAGAAGGTCTTCAAGGAGCGCATGCGCGCTTATTCAGGACTGACCGCGCCGGTTATCGAGCACTATAGGACTCTGGGGCGTTTTGCGGAAGTGGATGGAGACCGGCCGATTGGCGTGATCGCGGCTGGAATTGTTGCTGCCGTCGAGCGGTTGCGCAAAATAGCGTAGCCGAACGGCGGTTTGTGCGTGAGAGGCAAGTGGTAAGTGCCTAGTGGTGAGTCGGCGCAGCCTGAGGCGTCATTGCTCTGAATCGCTGAACACTAAGCACTGGAAACTGGGTTTATCTTGGCTGTTGTATTGAAGTCGTCGAAAGAGATCGAGAAGATGCGCCGAGCGGGCCAGGTGGTTCGCGAAGTGCTGGAGCTTGTCCGTGCACAGGTGAAGCCTGGGGCAACGACGCTGGATCTGGAGAAGGCGGCGGTAGCGCGGCTGGACGAGCTTGGGGTAAAGGCTGCTTTCAAGGGCTATCACGGGTATCCATGCGTGTTGTGCACGTCTGTCAACAGCGAGGTCGTGCACGGGATTCCATCGGCGAAGCGTGTCCTGAAGGAAGGGGACATCGTCTCAGTGGATTTTGGGGCGATTGTGGACGGCTATTACGGGGACTCTGCGATCACGGTGCCGGTGGGTTCGATTGACGCCGGAGCGGCACGACTGCTGAAGGTTACAGAGGATTCACTTTATGCGGGCATTGCTGCGGTGAAGCCGGGAGCGACCCTTGGCGACGTGGGTGCGGCGGTGCAGGAACTGGTTGAGGCCGAGGGTTTCTCGGTGGTACGCGATTTTGTGGGCCATGGAATAGGGGTTCACATGCACGAAGACCCGCAGGTGCCGAACTTTGGCGAGCGGGGCCGTGGGATGAAGTTGAAGGTGGGCATGGTGATCGCTATAGAACCGATGGTGAACGCGGGCGGCCCGGACGTCGAAGTCTTGAAAGACGGCTGGACGGCGGTGGCCAAGGACGGCAGCATGAGTGCCCATTTCGAACATACGGTGGCGGTGACTGCCACCGGAGCAAGAGTTTTGACCGATTAGCTGTCGGTCATCAACAGGCCGGATGCGCAGTTTTGCGCCGGCGGAATTGGATGCGGTTTGTCGAAGGAAGACGCGATTGAGGTAATGGCAGTGGTCACAGAGACTCTGCCCAACGCCATGTTCAAGGTCAAGCTCGAGAACAATCACGAGGTATTGACCCATGTTTCGGGCCGGATGCGGAAGAATTTTATTCGCATACTGCCTGGTGACCGCGTGGCCGTGGAGCTAAGTCCCTACGACCTGAATCGCGGACGAATCGTGTACCGGTACAAATGATAGATGACAGTCAACAGATGACAGGTGACAGTAAAAGCCAGAGTCTGCCAACTGAAATCTGGTAGCTGGGTTTCAAGGAAAGGTAACAAGACAATGAAGGTCCGTGCATCAGTAAAGAAGATTTGCGTCAAGTGCAAGGTCATTACTCGCCGCGGTGTGGTGAGGGTGATCTGCGAGAACGCAAAGCACAAGCAGCGCCAGGGCTAGTTGAGACTGGTACCCGTGGAAGCTTCCACGAAGTTGTCAGTCGTCAGTTCTCAGTTGTCAGCAAAAACCTCGAATTAACTCCGGTTTTGCGAACTGATCACTGACAATTGAAAACTGACCACTGGGAAAGAGGCTAGTTAGCTTGAGTCATGGCTTGCGATGAACCTCTGGAAGCGTAAAGCACACACCGTGCGAACCGGTTAAGGCCGGGGGCACACAACCGCAGCAGCAAAGGAAATATACATGGCACGTATTGCTGGCGTCGATCTGCCCCGCAACAAGCAGGCACGGATCGCGCTCACATACATCTTCGGTATCGGAGATCCGCGTGCGGCGAAGATTCTGGAGAAGGCGAACGTTGATCCGTTCAAGAAGATCCAGGATCTCGGCGAAGACGAGGTCAACCGCATCCGTCAGGTGATCGAGGACGAAGGGAACGTCGAAGGCGACCTGCGCAAGGATGTCTCGATGCACATCAAACGCCTGATCGACATTCAGAGCTATCGCGGCACGCGTCATCGGCGTTCATTGCCGGTTCGCGGACAGCGTACCCACACCAACGCCCGCACTCGCAAGGGCCCGCGCAAGGGCACAGTTGCCGGCAAGAAGAAAGCGACGGGTAAAACCTAATGGCGAAGCCAGAACAGAAAGCCGGCGCCGGCAAGGCGGGCAAGAACAAGAAGTTCAAGAAGCGCGAACGCAAGAATGTGCCATTTGGCATTGCGCACGTTCAGGCTACGTTCAACAACACCATTGTGACCATCACCGACCCGGTGGGCAACACGCTGAGCTGGAAGAGCTCGGGCTCGCTGGGCTTCCGTGGTTCGCGCAAGGGCACGCCGTTCGCGGCGCAGCAGGCAGCCTCAAACGCCGCCAGCGCTGCTCGCGATCACGGTCTGCGCGCAGTGGACGTTCGCGTCTCCGGTCCCGGTTCGGGCCGCGAGTCAGCAATTCGCGCACTTGCCGCGGCTGGTATCGAGGTGCGTTCCATCCGCGACGTGACGCCAGTACCGCACAACGGCTGCCGTCCACCGAAGCGCAGGCGCGTTTAACTCGCAGTGGTTATTGAATAGTGGTTAGTGACTGGCCTCGGGCTCTTTTGCTAACCACTCACCACTGATCACTGAAATTGGGCCGGGAGGAAGCTCCGAAGGATCAAAAGTCCGGAGGACCGTAAACCGGCCGTCATCCGCAGTCAGGAGAAGAAGAAGAAATGGCACGTTATACAGGAGCAGTCTGCCGCCTTTGCCGTCGCGAAGGCACCAAGCTTTTTTTGAAGGGCACCAAGTGCCTTTCCGACCGTTGCCCCCTGGAGAAGCGTAACTTTCCTCCCGGCATGCATGGCAAGGATCGCAAGGCCAAGATTGTGGGCTACGGTCTGCAGCTGCATGAGAAGCAGAAGGCCAAGCGCATGTACTTCACTCTGGAAGGCCAGTTCCGCGAGTATTACGAAAAGGCCAACCGTGCGACAGGCGTTACCGGTGAGCTGCTGATTCAGCAACTCGAGCGTCGTCTGGACAACGTTGCGTACCGTCTTGGATTCGCAATCAGCCGGCGCCAGGCGCGCCAGGTGGTTCGTCACGGGCATGTCACGGTGAACGGTCGCAAGGTCAACATTCCTTCCTACCAGGTGCAAGTCGGTGACGAGATTGCCATCCGCGAGAGTGCGAGGAAGCTGCTGATCGTTGAGCAGGGCGCGCAGTATGCCGCGCAGAACCCGGTTCCGGGCTGGCTCGAAGCAAACTTCGAGACCTTCACGGGCCGCGTGCTGAGCCTGCCGAAGCGCAAGGATGTCAATTTGCCGATCAACGAACAGCTGATCGTCGAACTGTACTCGAAGTAAGACAGGTTACAGATGACAGATTGCAGATGACAGCTTGGGCCTCGTTGTTCAAAGCCTTTAACTGTCACCTGTAATCTATCCACTGTCACCTGACATTCCAACCGAAGGAGAACTTGCGCGGCCGCCGCAAAATGCATCGCGACGTACCTGCCGCGCGGGAAAAGAGACAACGATTATGCTTTGGAGAGGATTTCAAAAGCCGAAGCGCCTGGCAGTCGATGCCGAGACGCTAACCGATACATTTGGCAAGTTCAGTGCACAGCCGTTTGAGCGTGGTTTTGGTACCACGATCGGCAATGCCTTGCGCCGAACCCTGCTCAGCTCCATCGAAGGCGCCGCCGTCACAGCGATCCGCATCGAAGGCGTGCTTCATGAGTTCCAGTCGATTGGCGGCGTGGTTGAAGATGCGACCGACATCATCCTGAACCTGAAGCAGGTTCCCTTCAAGCTCGCTGGCGAAGGTCCCAAGGCGCTTTATCTGCGTGCCGATCAGCCCGGGGTTGTTACCAGCGGCATGATTGAAGCCGATGGCGACGTGGAGATTCTGGACAAGAACATTTACCTGGCCACCCTGTCAGAAGGCGGCAAGCTGGATATGGAGATGCGCCTGAAGCGCGGCCGTGGCTATGTGTCGGCTGACAAGAACTTTGACGCCGATCTGGGCCTGGGATTCATTCCTGTTGACTCTGTCCACTCGCCTGTGCGCCGCGTGAACTATGTGGTGGAAGCTGCTCGTCTGGGCCAGATCACCGACTACGACAAGCTGACCCTGGAAGTGTGGACCAACGGAGCTGTTTTGCCGGCCGACGCAGTGGGTCTGGCCGCGAAGCTGCTTAAGGACCACATGAATATCTTCATCAACTTCGAGGAGGAAATCGTAGCCGAAGCTCGTGGCGAAGAAAGCCGCGGTCTGCTGCGCAACGACAACCTGAATCGCAGCGTCGAAGAGCTCGAGCTTTCTGTGCGCAGCTACAACTGCCTGAAGAATGCAAACATCCAGTCGATTGGCGAGTTGGTGCAGAAGACCGAAGCCGAGATGCTGAAGACCAAGAATTTCGGCCGCAAGAGCCTGAACGAAATCAAGGAAATCCTTGCGCAGATGGGTCTTTCGCTGGGCATGAAGATCGACGAGAACGGCAATCCGGTTCCTGGGCCGACGAGCATTCCGCCCGCAGCCGCGCTGGCCGCCAGCTATAACCGCTACGACGACGAGGACGAGCCGCTGGATTCAGTAGATCTGCAGTTGCCGACCGAGACCGAGAACTTCTAAGTACAGTGATTAGTGGTTAGTGATCAGTGGTTAGTAGAAAGGCCCGGGTGGCTTCTTACCGACACTGATCCCTAATTGCTGAACACTGATCACTGATTACTGAACACTGATTCGAAAGAGAGTTACATCATGCGCCATCGCAATGCAGGATTTAAGCTCGGACGCAATACCAGCCATCGCCGCGCCCTGTTGCGCAACCTGGTCACGTCCGTCATCATCGAAGACCGGGTGCTGACCACCGTGGCCAAGGCCAAGGCGGTTCGTCCGCTGGTTGAAAAAATGATCACCCTGGGCAAGAAGGGCGATCTTCACTCGCGCCGTCAGGCGCTTAGCTTCCTTATGACCGACGCGTCGGTTGAGCGGCTGTTCGACACCGTGGCTCCGCGCTACGGCGATCGCCAGGGCGGGTACCTGCGCATCGTTCGCGCCGGATTCCGTCAGGGCGACGGCGGGGAAACGGCTTTCATCGAGCTCCTCGGCGCCGAAAAGCAGCTGGAAGTGAAGAAGCAGAAGCGCGACGAGATCAAGGCCAAGAAGCGGGCCGAGCTCGAGAAGCAGCTGGAAGAGAGCAAAAAGGAAGAAGGCGGAGAAGAAGCCGCCTAGGATCTGCCACTCAGACACGATCTTTTCTCGTTGAATCAACAAGTCAACAATGGGCGCATCGCTCCTCAGAGGGCGGTGCGCCCTCTTTTTTGGGGAAATCTCTTTGGGACCCTGAACGTTTTCCTTCCCTCTCCCGAACTACACATCGGAGACGCGAATTGCTCGACGACAAGGAACTCGGAAGTAGGATATCCGCCGGCGAGGGTACTCATTCCTACACCTTTCTCAGTGGCGCGCCTGTCACGCGGGATGGTCACTTATGGGTGCTGCTCGAACCAGGTTTCGTTCCTCCCCAGCAGCTTGAAGGAAAGACCTTCATCAGCACAATCGATTTGGATAAACTGCAGGTGCAGTGATTTCCCCGAAGCGCACCGGTTCCAACTCCTTCTGTGATTTTCCGATTCTCCGCGAACAAATGGGTGCAGCCCTTGCGGTAGTCTTGAGTTGAATCCATCGATTCTTGGCTCGATGCTATCCAGAATTCGGACGGGGAAGGAGGCTTTGATGAACAAGATAACGCGGCGAACTCTCGTGCGGAGTGGCGGCGTTGCGGCCACAGCTGTCACTCTCAATTTGGGCGCATTCGCGGAGGGAAATATGCTGGAAGAGCAGGCGGGGAACGTGTTTCACGTATTTGCATTTCAATGGAGGCCGGACGTGACCGTTGCGCAGAAGGACAGGGCTGCGCGTGACATTGCCGCTTTTCAAGGGCAGATTCCGGGGTTGCTGGAGACGCATGTGGGGTCGAACCTTTCTCCGCGCGGCAAAGGCTACACATTCGGCGGGGTTATGCGATTCACAGCCCCGGCGGCCCTCGATGCGTACACGCATCATCCGATGCATCTGGCGCTGCTGGCATGGCTTGTGCCGCTGATCGATGCGATCGAACTGGACCTCCACGCTTGAAGTCGAATTGGGGAACTTGACCCAATTGCGAGATTGAGTGGACCATTCTTTGGGGAAATAGGCAGCCACTTCATATAAAGATTGCGTCCAATGGGCATGACGTTGTTCGCTAAGCAGTTTCTTGTTCGCAGCTTTGTTTTCGTCTTTCTGGTGTTCGGTTTGGGTACCCCTGCACAGCAACTCACAACGCATCCACTCCACCTGGCCAACGGCAAATCGCTGGTTCTGAATCTTCCCCCAAATTTTACCGTCAACGTTGCGGCCGAAGGGCTGAAGCGCGTTCGCTTCATGGCTATTTCGCCTGACAATCGAGTCTTCGTGACGGACATGCACGACCTTGGCGACAACAACCTTGGCAGGGTGTATGTCCTCGAGGGGTGGGACAAGAAGACCGGTACGTTTGCGAAGACCATGATTTATCTGGATCATCTTCGCAACCCCAACAACCTGGCCTTCTATACGGAGCCGGCACAAGGTGGCAGGCCTGGCCAATCGTGGATTTATGTCCCGCTCACCGATCGGCTACTCCGCTACAAATACAGCGCGGGGGATGAAGCGCCAACCGGACCTCCGGAGGTGCTTGCGCACTATCCTGACTATGGCCTCAACTACAAATACGGCGGATGGCACCTTACACGGACGGTTGTCCTTGGCGTCCTCCACGGCAAGACGCGTGTCTATGTGACGGTCGGTAGTTCGTGCAACGCCTGCAACGAGAAAGAAGAAGTCCGCGCGACTCTGACGGCGATGGATCCGGACGGCAAGAATCCGGAGATTCTGGCCCGTGGGCTGCGCAACGCTGTTGGCATGGAGTTCGTTCCGGCGATCGATAACGGAGCGCTTTTCGCCACGAACATGGGTGCGGACCATTTGGGAACGCGTGCTCCGGAAGACACATTTTTTGAGGTGGACAGCAACGCGCGGCCAATTCCGGCGGGTACCAATTACGGCTGGCCAACCTGCTATTTTGAGGGCGGTCAACCGCACGCCGATCGATTGATCTCTGACCCCAAACCCAACGATCGTATTGTTCCCGCGCCGCCCGCCGGTGCGCCCCCGGCGCAGTTCGACTGTGCGAAAATCCCGGCCGTCTACACGACGTTTGCAGGGCACAGTTCGCCGCTTGGGCTGCATTACTTTGACGGGTTGAACCCTACGCTATCCGGATCGTTCCTGGTGGCGCTTCATGGAGCGAGCCATCCGGCCATCGGCACGGGGTATCGGGTGGTTCGCGTGGACTCAGCACAGCGCAAGCCGCGGGACTTTATCACCGGATTTCTGGTGAACGGAAAAGTGACGGGCCGGCCCTGCGGCATTCTGCAGATTGGGCCTGATGCTTTCCTGCTGACAGATGACTTGGACGGGGCTATCTACTATGTCCATCCGAAATAGATGCGGAAATGGTCAAGCAACCCGGGCCAGGCGCTTGGGTTTAAATGTCCGCATGAAGAGATAGACGATCAGTTGGAGGACTACCGCACCGGTGCAGTCTAGCAGGACGTCCCAGGGGGTACCGGTGCGGTTGGGGAGGAAGGTCTGGTGCCACTCGTCGCAACTGGCTACGAGGGCGGTTCCGAGGAGGGCTAGGAATGCGTCCTGGAGGAAGCGGGAGCGGGGCAGGGTGAACCACCAGGCGCGCAGCCAAGCCAGGCCAATCAATCCGTAGCCTAGGAAGTGTCCCGACTTTCGGATGAAGTGGTGGATGATCTCCCAGCGGTCATCGGAGACGCGGCCAAAGATGGCCTCGTAGACGCCGCGAAGTGGGCCGCTGGTGTGGTCGGAGCCGAACCACTCGGTGGACTCGAGGAGGATGACGGCAATTCCGAGGGCAACGGGAAGCCAAATGCCAATCCAGTAGAGCAGACTGCGCCGCGGCCTATTCGACATGATAGTTGGGCGCCTCGCGGGTGATGATCACGTCGTGGACGTGACTCTCGCGCAGGCCCGCACCGGAGATGCGCACAAACTGAGCCTTCTCCTGGAGATCAGTGACGGAAGCGCAACCCAGGTAGCCCATGCCGGAGCGCAGTCCGCCAACGAGCTGGTAGACCATGGATTCGAGCGGCCCACGATAGGGTACGCGGCCCTCGATTCCCTCAGGGACAAACTTCGCCAGGCGATTCTGGCTGGCGCGCTCGCGCTGAACCACGCCCTCGGTGCCCATTTCGGCGCTGGCCAGATCGGCGGTGCTTTGGAAGTATCGCTCCCCGGACCCCTGGCTCATGGCGGTCAACGAGCCCATGCCGCGGTAGCTCTTGAAGCTGCGCCCCTGGTAAAGGATGGTCTCGCCAGGGCTCTCGTCGACGCCGGCAAAGAGCGAGCCGATCATGATGGTGCTTGCGCCGGCTGCAATGGCCTTTGTGATTTCGCCGGAGTATTTGATTCCTCCGTCGGCGATGACGGGGATGCCGTACTCCCGGGCGGCGCGGTAGGCCTCGGCGATGGCGGTGATCTGCGGCATGCCGGCGCCGGTGACCATGCGGGTGGTACAGATGGAGCCGGGGCCGATGCCGACCTTGATGGCGTCGGCTCCAGCTTCAATGAGGGCCAGCGCGCCTTCATAGGTGGCGATGTTGCCGGCGAGCAGGCCGACGTTGGGGAACATCTTCTTGACTTCGCGGACGGCTTCGAGGACGCGCGAACTGTGGCCGTGAGCAGAGTCGATGGCCAGCACGTCTGCACGGGCTTTGACCAACTCCGCGGCGCGCTCAAGGAAGTCCCCGGTCGCGCCGATGGCTCCGCCTACGCGCAGACGGCCTTGACCGTCTTTGCTGGCGTTGGGATATTTGAGCTTCTTCTGGATGTCCTTGACGGTGATCAGGCCCTTGAGATTGTATTGATCGTCGACCACGAGCAGTTTTTCCACGCGGTGCTCGTGGAGAATCAGCTCGGCTTCTTCGAGAGTGGTGCCGACGGGGACGGTGATGAGGTTTTTCTTGGTCATCACGTCGCCGACGGGGATGTCGGTGCGGGTTTCGAAGCGCAGGTCGCGGTTGGTGAGGATTCCGACGAGGCGCTTGCCCTGGGTAACCGGGACGCCGGAGATTTTGTAGCGGCGCATCACTTCGAGGGCGTCGGAAATCATCTGATCGGGGCCGATGGTGACGGGGTCAACGATCATGCCGCTTTCGGATCGCTTGACCTTATCGATTTCACCGGCCTGGTCGGAGATGGTGAGGTTGCGGTGGACGATGCCGATGCCGCCCTGCTGGGCCATGGCGATTGCCATGCGCGACTCGGTGACCGTATCCATAGCCGAGGAGAGCAGGGGCGTGTTCAGCACAATGTCGCGGGTGAGCTGGGTCTGGGTGCTGACCGTGGCTGGGACCACCTCGCTGTAGGCGGGGACGAGCAACACGTCATCGAATGTCAGGGCTTCCGGAAGGATTTTGGCTAGCATGATAGTTTGACGCGCCTGGCGGAGCCGGGATTCTTGCTTTCCGGTTGGGCAGGTGCGTGTAGCTATTGTAGCGGAGGGAGCAAGGCTACGCGGTTTGGCGACAGCATGTCGGATTGCGCATTCTGGGGGGATTTCAGGCCCATTTCTTGGCAAGAACGGTGTCGCAACGTCGATTTTCATGCCGAAAATGCCATTTTTTGGCTATTTTTTGGCAGGTTGTGTTTACGTTTGAGTTAATAGTCTACATCTAACATGTGTTGATAATAAGCGTGTTATGTTTGTTTTTCCGGTTGGAAATCGGTGTTTTTCGGGGTGGGGGGGTGGGGGTGCGAGCCGAATTGGGGGCCAGAACATCCTGACAAAGTGAGGGTGTGACCGTTTGCGAGGGTCGGGGATATGGGTAGGACGACGGTCATGATTTGATTGTGCGCTTATCGGGGAAATGAACTGCAAGTTTCGGAGAGATATTTTTGGCTGGGGACGGGGTTGAGATCGGTGGTAACTTATTGATTTTATTTGGAAAATCTTTCGGAAAGGCGGGGTCGGACTCAGGCGGGGTTGAGTTTGGTGATTTCTCACTCTTGACAGCGAATGTCCGGGTTGAGATTTGTGGCCGCCCACTCATCGCGATGAGGCCGCGATGAATGGGGCACGATGTTTGCTGCGGCCAGGAAGCGCCGAGGATTACTCAGAGCGGAGGGATTCGATGGGGTTTACGTTGGCTGCGCGCATGGAAGGAATCAGGCTGGCGAGGACGGTGACGAGTGCGAGGAGCGCGGCGGCGGATGCGAATGCCAGGGGGTCCGAGGGGGTGAGGCCATAGAGCATTGTGCCTGCTTCGCGGGTGGCGGCGAGGCCAAGAGCTGTGCCAGCGACGAGGCCAACGAACAGCATGAGCAGGGCGCTTCGGAGCATGGCGATGACGACGCGTCCGCGACTGGCTCCGAGGGCCATGCGGATGCCGATTTCGCTGCGGCGCTGGGCGAGGAAGTAGGAGAGGACGCCGTGGAGTCCGACGACCACGAGCAGGGCGGCGAGGATGCCGAAGAAGCCGGACAGGCGGGCCATCATGCGATCGCCGACCAAGTGATCGAGGATTCCCTGATGGAAGTCGTAGAAGCCCATCCGGGTGCCGGGGTGGTTCTGCTCAAGCATGTGGCGGACGGCCAGTTGCGCGGCAATGGAGTCGCGCGAGGCGATTACCATGCCCATGCCGGGACCCTCGGCTGTGGCGGGGAGCTGGGCAATGGGGACGAAGGCCTGGGGCGGCGGGTCTTCGCGGAGGTCGCCGTACTTGGTGTCAGGAATAGTGCCGATGATCTGATAGGTGCGGGCAGGGTAATCCGGCTCAGGACGGACGCGGATTTGGGCACCGAGGGGCGAGGTTTGATTGAGGTACTTGCGGAGGAAGGCCTTGTTTACGATGAGGACGAAGGGGGTGCCGTTGGTGTCACGATCCGTGAAGCTGCGGCCATCGAGGAGCGGGATGCCCATGGTTGCGAAATAGGATGGGCTGACGTAGGTGAATTTGCTTGCGCCGGTGAGTGATGCGACATCGATGTTGTGCTCCCAGCTTGAGCCGCTGAGTGGGGTGTTGGTGGTGGCTGCGGCGTTGTCGATGCCTGGAAGGGCGCGGATTTCGTCGACGAGTTGCCGCTTGTAGTCGGCGAGGTACTGGTGTTTGAAGCCGGTGGGGGGGAACCCGAAGCCGGCAAGGGTGATTCCTTGCTGGCGCATGCCTGGGTTGAGGTTGGTGAGATTGCGATAGCTGCGCACAAAGAGGAGCGCGCCGACCAGCAGGACCATGGAGACGGCGATCTGTGTGATGACCATGGCGCGCTGGGCGGAAAAGCGCTCGCGGCTGCCTGCTACTCCGCGAGCGCCGGCCTTGAGGGCGGTGAGCGGCTCCGCACCGATGCTGCGCAGCGCAGGAAGGGTGCCGAAGACGATGCAAGTGGCCATGGCGACGGCAGCGGCGAACAACAGGACGCGCCAGTCGGGCACGATGCTGAGATGGATGGTGTACTGACTGGTTTCGAGCGAGGTGACGAGGGCATGGCTGAGCGGTTGGGCGAGGGCGGCCCCGAGAGCCGCGCCAGTGACAGCGAGGAGGAAGGATTCGAGAAGGATCTGGCGGAGAAGGCGGCCGCGGGATGCGCCGAGGGACATGCGGATGGCGACTTCGCGACGCTTTACGCTGGCGCGCGCCAGCATGAGATTGGCGAGATTGGCGCAGGCAATGAGCAGGACGAGTCCGGTGATGACGAGGAGGACTTCAAGGGAAGAGTTGTATTGAAGTCGCAGTGCGCTGACGCCGGAGGCGGCTGGATAGGCGGCAAGGCGAAAGGCTCTATAGGGCTTGAGAGCGTCGGGGCTGTAGCCGTCTGGGACCGTTCTTGCGAATAGGCCGGGGCTGAGTGCGTCGAGGTATTCCGACGCCTGCTGCATGGTCCATCCTGGCTTGAGGCGGCCCATGACGGAGTAGATGAATACCTCGGCGCGGGGATGGGGTGGGGTGCAAGAGGGAAAGGCGAGGTCAAAGCGATTGCCAACGATCATGCCGAAGAACGAGGGCGGAGTGACGCCGAGAACCTGGACGGATTTTCCCTCGACGAGGGTGGTGGTGTTGGGAGTGATGGGCTCCCCGCCCATCTGGGATTTCCAGAATGGATAACTGGCAACGACGCGGGTGATCTGGCAGCCGGTTTCATCTTGCGGTTGGATGAGGCGGCCCTGAAAGGGGGCGATGCCGAGGGCATTGAAGAAGTCGCCGGTGACTTCGATCCCATTGACGCGGTGCAACTGGTTGGGAGCGCCGACCTGCAAGTCGTCAGTGCGCCAGGCAAAGACGCTGGAGAAGGGGTCGTGGTGGTCCTTGATCTGCTGCCACATGGGTATGGTGAATTCGGTGAAGAAGTTGTGGGTGACTCCGAACCCGCCATTGCCGCCGACAATGCGCAGTTCGGCGAGTTCGTTGGGCTTGACGATGGGGAGGGTGCGGAGGCGCACGGCGTCAAGGAGTTCGAAGATTGCGGTGTTTGCGCCGATTCCGAGGGCAAGGGTGGCGACGACGACAAAGGAAAAGCCGGGGCTCTTGACGAAGACACGCAGGGCGCCGCGGACATCGAGCCAGAAGGTTTCGAGGCCGAGGGCGGCATCTTCAGCGGAGACGCGCTCGCGCATGGCGGTGGGACTGCCAAAGCGGGTGCGAGCATCGCGTTCGGCGGCTTCGCGGGTCATGCCTTGGGCCATGTTGTCGTCAACAGCCATGGCGCGGTGTTCGCGGAGTTCGGCTTCAATCTCCTGTTCCAAGCGTGAGCGGCGGCCTAGCGAGAGAATTCTGCGGAAGAGTGCCATTGAATCACCTCATGCAAAACGTAGAATTGCGTCGACGCCTTTGACGACCTGGGACCAGTTCTTTTCGCGGTCGGCGAGCTGCTCGCGGCCGGCTTGCGTGAGGGCGTACCACTTGGCTTTGCGGCCGTAGTCGGTGACGGCCCAACTGGCGCGGATCCAGCCGTTCTGCTCCATGCGGTGAAGGGCGGGGTAGAGCGAGCCTTCTTCCACGATGAGGGCTTGGCTGCTGACGCGTCGGATGTGCAGGACGATGCCGTAGCCGTGCATGGAGTCAAGGTGGGCGAGGGTCTTGAGGATGAGGAGGTCGAGGGCGCCTTGGAGGTCGTTTTTGGCCATAGGGTTTACCCTAGTCGTCGAGGGTAAGGAGAGAATAGCGATGGATTACCCTAGATGTCAAGGGGAGATCTGAAGGAGTTTGGTTTTCTGGGGGGGGGGTGGCGCGGGGTGGGACAATTCGGCTCAAATCTAGTGTCCTGAGTCGAAAGTCATTGTTGTAATTCCGGAAAGAACAAATGCAGATCCTTCGACTCACCATCCCCGAGCTCCACCCCGGCGACGAAGACGTGTGGCCGGGGACCCCGGGACTCCAGCCCAGCGACGAAGACCTGTCGCCGGGGACCCCGGGACTCCACCCCGGCGACGAAGACCTGGCGCCGGGGACCCCGGGACTCCAGCCCAGCGACGAAGACCTGTCGCCGGGGACCGCGGGGATGAAAGGCGTTTGGGGCCCCGTTCGCTTCCCAAGAACAAAGGCCGAAGAGCAGCCGCAGATCGCTCGGCTGCGGTCGGGATGACAGTGTGGTGGTAGTGAACATGCTGGACGATTTTGGCGTTCGTGGTAGCCGTAACGCGACTTGCGCGGGTCGCCAACTCTGGCGAGAATCTTCGAGTGTTTGGGCGGTCACCATAGGCCCACAACCATAGTGCAGTCCGATTCTCCAATCATGAAATAAGAATCAATATCCTGCGCGGGCCGGCTTCAGACGCCGACGGGAAACGGCTTGGGGCTGGATTCGTCGTCGGTGTTGGCGGTGCCGGTGCGCCAGCGCTCGAAGCGGCCCTGGAGGAGGCTCATGAAGCCGGTATACCAGTATCCGATCACAAAGAGGATCAGGAACGGGGCGGTGAAGTAGTTGTGGTTGGAGAAGGTGTAGACGATGGCGGCCATGAAATAGCAGCCGAGGAAGATCTCGATCCAGGGGGCGAGGACGAGGCGCTTGCGGTATTTGGCGGCCTGCGATTTTTCGCCCTTTTTGGCGACGCGGTACTTTGGGGTTCGCACAAAGGCGCTCTTCATGCCGAAGAGGGCTTCCATGACGGCCTTGGTGTTGGTGACGGTGAGGCCAATGCCGAGGGCCATCAGGAATGGCAGGTAGAGGAAGGTCTTCATCCAGGTTTTGGGGAAGAGTTCGCGCTGGCTGACCACGTAGAAGACGGCGATGGAGAACGTGGAGGCGGTGAACAGGGGCACGTCGATGAGCAGCATCTGGAACCAGCCCTGGTAGAAGCGGCAGATCATGGCAGGCATGAGCAGCGCGGACATGACGACCATGAGCGGGTAGCTGAGGTTGGCGGTGAGGTGGTAGACGGCCTCGATTTTGATGCGGCGGGGCACATCGGAACGGAAGATTTTGGGTAACACCTTGATGCTGGTCTGGATGAGTCCCTTTGCCCAGCGCGCCTGCTGTGTTTTGAAGGCGGACATTTCAATGGGCAGCTCGGAGGGGCACTCGACGTGGGGCAGGTATTTGAACTTCCAGCCGGCGATCTGCGAGCGATAGCTGAGGTCGGTGTCTTCAGTGAGGGTGTCGTGCTGCCAACCGCCCCCGTCGGCGATGGCCTTGATGCGCCACATGCCTGCAGTGCCGTTGAAGTTGAAGAAGTCTCCAGATCGGAAGCGGGCGCCGTGTTCGATGACAAAGTGGCCGTCGAGCAGGATGGCCTCGATCTGGGTGAGCATGCTGTAGTCGCGATTGAGGTGAGTCCAGCGGGTCTGGACCATGCCGATGCCGGGCTCGGCGAAGTGGTGGACGACCTTCATGAGCCAGTCGTGGGGGGGGACGAAGTCGGCGTCGAAGATGGCGACGAACTCGCCTTTGGCGACTTTGAGGCCGGCATCGAGGGCGCCGGCTTTGTATCCGTGACGATTGGTGCGGTGGATGTAGACGATGGGGTTGCCGAGGGCGGCGTAGCGGGCGACGATGTCGGCGGCTACCTGCTGCGTTTCGTCGGTGGAGTCGTCGAGGACCTGGATTTCGAGCTTTTCGCGCGGGTATTCCATGGCGCAGACGGCCTCAATGAGGCGGTCGATGACGAACTGCTCGTTGAAGATGGGCAGTTGCACGGTGACCAGGGGCAGATCGTCGAAGTGGCTGTTGGGATTGGGGTTGGCGTTCTTGCGGTACTTGAAATAGAGGTAGCACATGGTATAGCGGTGCACGCCGTAGATGGCCAGCAGGATCATGACGGCGAAGTAGGGGAGGAGCAGGGCGGCGTCAAAAAAGTTCCAGTGGTAGAGGCCATGGAAAGTCTGATCGGTGGAGCGCATGGCCTTGAGGTAATGGACGATGCCGTTTTGGGGGGCAAGGGCGAGGAGGGAGGCGGCCTGCGCGGGCAGGCTGCGGACGAGGCTAGCGGCGGGGGTGAGGCAGTTGACAAGCGCGGCGAGCAGGGCGGGCCTCCACTGGCAGGATAACGTCCATTGTATGCGATGGATGAAAGAAGTGATTGTGCGGCGTGCACGGGCGGAAAACGTGTGGGTCAGGAGCCCTGAGAATCAGGACGCTTGTCTGCGGAGGCGGAGGGGTAGAATTACGTGCAAATGAGGCATCGGCTTTGAGTCACCGCCATATTCGCTTGGAAAAGGCACCGCCGCCGCCGCCGCGGATTCAACTGGTTTTCTGGATTTGCTCAGGCATCTTTTTTGTGGCCGTGATGAGCGTCATTTTCTGGCAGAATCTCCGCGCATCGGAGTTTTGGGACACGCATTCTTCAACGGATGGGGCCGTTTCCGAGACCAGAGTTGTCTTCGATCACGTCGGAGGAGGTCAATATTCGCACTATTTCTACTACCGGCTAGAGGCGCATGTGACTTTTCGCGCCGAAGGCAAGGACGAGGACAGGTGGCTCATAGCGTCTGAACCTTCAGAGTTGCGATCGATGCTGGCTGCGAAGCCGGCGAAGAGTCCGCACCGATGTGAAGTGTATTGGGCGACCGGGCACCCCGAGACCGCGCGGTGCACCTTCCACTGAGCAGCTTGCGGAAGTCTAAGACTTCAGAGGACATAGGGAACACGCACCGTCGGGTCGCTGGGGTCAAAGTCGCGGGTGTTTTGCGTCACGAGAAGACATTGTTGAACCTGCGCGGTGGCCAGAATGATTGCGTCTGGCAACTTGATGCGTGTGAGTTTTCGAACCGCTGCGGATTGTCCAGCAATTTCCGTGTTGATCTCCAACAGATTGAGGGTTCGGAGAAATGTTCGAGTGGCAGCTTCGTTTTGCGGACTCGTGCCGACCATCAACTCCATCCAACTGATCAAGCTGATGGAGGGGGATTGATAAAGGGCTAATTCGGCTGCAGCGGCAGCACTTCCATGGAGTTAGTCGACCGAAATATTGGTGTCAATGACAGCTTTCACCATTCGCTCCGCAGCTTCTCCCCATGAACAAAGGCTGAAAAGCAAATGCAGATCCTTCGGCTGCGGTCGGGATGACAGTGTGGTGGGGATGAGGATGCTGGGCGATATTGGCGTTCATGGTAGCCGTAACGCGACTTGGCGAGTCGGGCTGCTCCTAATGAACAAAAGATGTGAGGCGCGGGTCTGGAGACCCGCACGACAGCCGGTCTGGAGACCGGCGCTACCCTCTGAGGTTTTGTTCAGTCTAGATGTAACTTGCGACGCAAGTCAGGATGCTCGGGATGACAGTGTGGTGGGGATGAAGATGCTGGGGGATATTGGCGTTCGTGGCAGCCGAAACTCGCATTGCGCGAGATATCTTTCGTGCCCCACGGATGGCGCTTAGGTCTTCAAGTTGTTGATCGGGGATGTCAACGAGAGCACGCGTGGTTTTCCTCTATGGATATCAATGTCATCTATCAGGCTGAGTTTGATGATCCCTGCAATTGTTAAGATTTGCCCTTGGTAAGCTTGCGGGCGTAGTGTTTTGTTGCAGTTGGAGATATATCGATGACCGTTCTAATTTCTTCTCCCATCGTGGCTGCGGCGGGCGGCAGTTTTCTGTTGGATTCGCGGACGCCGGCCGAAGTGTTTACTCCGGAAGACCTTAACGAGGAGCAGCGACAGATTGCGGCGACGGCGGCGCAGTTTGCGCGCGAGCAGATATTGCCGGCGGCGGAAGCGATTGAGGCCAAGGCGCCAGGGGCTCTGCGGGCGGCGCTGGTGAAGGCGGCCCAGTTGGGATTTACGTCGGTTGACATCCCGGAGGAGTATGGGGGGGTGGGCATGGACAAGGTTTCGTCCACGCTGATTACCGACCACATCTCGGTGCTGGCGAGTTTTTCAACGGCGTTTGGGGCGCAGGTGGGGATTGGGACGCTGCCGCTGGTGTGGTATGGGACGGAGGAGCAGAAGCAGCGGTATTTGCCCAAGTTGGCGGGGGGCGAGTGGATTGCGGCTTATTCGCTGAGTGAGGCGACGTCAGGGTCGGACGCGATGAATGTGCGGTGCCGTGCCACTCTCTCGGAGGACGGGGCGCACTACATTCTGAATGGCGAGAAGATGTGGACGACCAATTGCGGGATTGCGGATCTGTTCACGGTGTTTGCCAAGATCGATGGGGAGAAGTTTTCGGCGTTTCTGGTGGAGCGGACTTCTCCGGGGCTGACGGTGGGCGCGGAGGAGCACAAGCTTGGGATTCGGGGCTCGTCGACTTGCCCGCTGGTGTTTCAGGACTGCCGGATTCCGGCGGCGAACCTGCTGGGCGAGGCTGGCAAGGGGCACCATATCGCGTTCAACGTGCTGAATGTAGGGCGGTTCAAGCTGGGGGTGGCGTGCCTGGGCGGGGCTCGGCACGCGCTGGGACACATGATTCGCTATGCCAAGGAGCGGACTGCGTTTGGGAAGCCGATTGCGGAGTTTGGGCTGATTCAGCGGAAGATTGCGACCAGTGCGACGCGGATGTTTGCGACGGAGAGCATGGCGTACAGGACGGTGGGGATGATTGACGCGAGCCTGGCGCAGGTTGGCCCGGAACTAGCTCATTCGGCGCGCGAGACGCAGCGGCGGATTGAGGAGTACGCGGTGGAATGCTCGATTCTGAAGGTTTACGGGTCAGAGATGCTGAGCACGGTGACGGACGAACTGGTGGCCACGATGGGGGGCTATGGGTATGTGGAGCATTACCCGGCGGAGCGCTACTACCGAGATGCGCGGATCAACCGGATATTTGAGGGGACGAACGAGATCAATCGGCTGATTATTACCGGGTGGTTGATGAAGCGGGCGCTGAGCGGGCAGTTGCCGCTGCTGCCGGCGATCAAGAAGCTGATGGACGAGGTGATGCAGCCGCCCTCGTTTGACTCTGGGGACGAGAGCGGGGAGGTGCTGGGGCGGGAGGGGGAGATTCTGGAGGCGGCTCGGAAGATCGCCCTGTTTGCGGCGGGGGTGGCGAGCCAGCGGTTTATGTCGGCTCTGCAGGATCAGCAGGAGGTAATGGCGGACCTGGCGGACATGATCGCGCAGGTGTATGCGCTGGAGTCGGCGCTGCTGCGGGCTCGGAAGCTGGTCGGGAAGTCGAGCGCGGAGGTTGCGGCGGCTATGACCGGATTGTTGGCGGAAGAGAGCATGGGACTTGCGGAGCAGGCGGCGCGGCGGGTGCTGGCTGCTTGCGGCGAGGGGGACATGCTTCGCACGCAATTGGCGATTTTGCGGCGGCTGGCGCGGTATACTCTGGCGGATTCTGTTGCGCTGGGCCGGACGGTGGCGCGGCATTGCATTCAGGTGGAACGGTACCCGGTGTGAGGGCAGGGCCTAGGGACTAGGGATTTGGCCGCCTACATATGTACCATGCGCGGGTCTGGAGACCGGCGTTACAGCAGCGGCTTCAGACGGTCACGGTACCAGGGAATAGGGAAAGCCCCGGGGCAAAAAAAGCTCCATCCCGACAGTGAGGTCGTCGGGATGGAGAGGAGACCGCCAGGAGACATCGCGGTCGGCTGCAACTGGGTCGGCTGCAGCAAAGTGGTTGAACTTATTGCTGTACGACGACAGTCAGGGTCATGTCGGTGGGGACAGCCTGGTTGTCGAGCGTAGCGGGACGGAAGCGGAACTGGCGCACCGCGTCGGCAACGGGGCCGTCGAGATAACGGGTGGGGGACTTGAGAACCTGGACATTGCTGGCCAGACCCTTCTCGTCGATGTTGAGCTTGAGGACAACTTCCGCCTGGTATGGCATGGTTTCAAGAGCGGCCGGGTTGAGTTCGATTTTGGGAGTGGAGATGACCTGGGCGGGTACGACTCCGGTGCTCAGGGACCGGGTTGAGGTGGCGGCATCGGTGAGCGGCTGGCTTGCGAGAGCGGCTGCGGAGAGGAAGAGCGGGGACATAAGAACAGTGGCAAGAAGAATACGACGCATGAATTACCTCCAAAACGTTAGTAGTAACCAACACAATTATGACGCGAACCAGATACACTTGTCAAACATATTTTTAGAACTATTTCTAACCTAATGTTTTCTATGGCTTAACGTTCGGATATAAAGATCTCGTGAAGATTTTCGAGAAAATGAATCCAAACAGGAAGGGTGGGGAGAACATTTTGCGGGAGGGGGGCGGGATCAAGTTTGGGGCTTGAAACGAGCTGCGGCGGAGGCCGGGGTCGGAGCATTTTCATTTTGGTGTAGAGTGCAGCGTGGACCGGGAGGTCCATGCGACAGCCGGCCTGGGGGCAGCGCTACACGTTGCTTAAGCGATACGCAAGCTTGAGCTGGGCTCGAGATCCGGTCTTTAGCACCAAGCGAAATGCTCAAGTTGCCTGAGTCTGAAATTCTTGGCAAAATGCCCGAAGTGCAACCGCAGATCCCTGCACTGCGGTCGGGATGACAGTGTGGTGGGGATGAACATGCTTGTCGATTTTGGCGTTCATGGTGGCCGTAACTCGCATTGCGCGGGGTTGGCCCTAATAGAAAAAGCCCGCCTCCTTGCGAGAAGCGGGCTTTTCGGGTATTGCTTCAGTGCCGCGCTATGCTTTGGCGGTGGTTAGGGCGCCGAGGTCGGCGGCGAGTTTCTCGGTGGAGAAGGCTTCGATGATGTCGCCTTCTTTCAGGTCGTTGAAGTTGCCCAGGCCGATGCCGCACTCCATGCCGTTGGTGACTTCGCGGGCATCGTCTTTGAAGCGCTTGAGGGAGCCGATCTTGCCCTTGAAGACCTGCTCTTCGCCGCGCATGACCTTGACTTCGGCGTCGCGGCGGATGGTGCCGTCGAGAACCCGGCAGCCGGCGATGGTGCCGACCTTGGGAATCTTGAAGACGTTGATGACTTCCGCCTTGCCAACGTAGTTTTCCTTGAACGTGGGGTCGAGCAGGCCAAGCATGGCGAGTCGAATTTCATCCTGCAACTCGTAAATGATGGAGTGCAGACGGATTTCGATGCCTTCCTGCTGGGCGAGTTCGGCCGCCTTGCGCTCGGGGCGTACGTTGAAGCCGATGATGATGGTGTTGGAGGCGGTGGCGAGCAGGACATCGCTCTCGGTGATGGAACCGACCCCGGAGTGAATGACCTTGATGCGCACCTTCTCAGTGGACATGCGGACCAGCGAGTCGGCCAGCACTTCGACGGAGCCGGTGACGTCGCCCTTGATGATGAGGGGCAGGTCTTTGACGCCGGCGGTGCGAATCTGCTCGGCAAGGCCTTCGAGCGAGACGCGGGAGCTCTTGGCGAGCTGCGAGTCGCGCTCCTTCATCTTGCGGTACTGGGCAATGCCCTTGGCCTTGTCACGATCTGCGACGACGAGGAACGTATCGCCGGAGTCGGGCATGGCTTCAAGGCCGAGGACTTCGACGGGGGTGGAAGGACCGGCTTCTTCGAGCGGACGGCCGCGGTCGTCGAACATGGCGCGGACCTTGCCGAAGGTGTTGCCGACGATGTAGCTGTCGTTGAGGCGCAGGGTACCGTCCTGAACGAGAACGGTGGCGACGGCTCCGCGACCGCGATCGAGCTTGGCTTCAATGACCGAACCGACGGCCTTGCGACCGGGGGTGGCCTTGGGTGCGCGAATATCGGAAACCAGGCAGATCATTTCCAGAAGCAGGTCAAGATTCTTGCGTTTCTTGGCCGAAACTTCGACGAAAACAGTGCCTGCCTCGCCAGCGCCGGCCCACTCTTCAGGGATGAGGCCGCGATCGGCGAGCTGCTTCTTGACGCGATCGGGATTGGCTTCAGGCTTGTCAATCTTGTTGACGGCCACGATGATGGGCACGTTTGCGGCTTTGGCGTGGTCGATTGCTTCGAGGGTCTGGGGCATGACGCCGTCGTCGGCGGCAACCACGATGACCACGATGTCAGTGACCTTGGCGCCGCGAGCTCTCATGCGGGTGAAGGCTTCGTGACCGGGGGTATCGAGGAAGACGATCTCGCGGCCGGAGGCGGGAGAGCCTTCCTTGGCGAACTTGACCTTGTAGGCGCCAATGTGCTGGGTGATGCCGCCCGCTTCTCCGGCTGCCACGTCGGTCTCGCGAATGGCGTCGAGCAGCGAGGTTTTGCCGTGATCGACGTGGCCCATGACGGTGACGACTGGAGAACGAGGAACTTCGAGTTCGCCGGTGTTTTCGGCTTCGAGAACTTCTTCGATGGCCTGGTTGGCAATCTCTTCTTCGTAGCTGATAACGCTGGCTGCTGCGCCGAATTTGGCGGACACGTCCTTGATCATTTCGGCGTCGAGGGACTGGTTGACGGTGACGAAGACGCCGGTCATCAGGAGGGTCGCGATCAGGTCCTTGGCGCGGACTTCAAGCTTCTCGGCCAGGTCTTTTACGCTGATGCCTTCGGTGACTGTGATTTCGCGGGTGATGGGCAGCGGTTCTCCGCCATATTGCACCCCGCCATAACGTGGCGGCGGCACAAAGCCCTTCATTGGGCCTTCCTTGGTCTTGGGGTACTGCGTAGGACGGCCGCCGGGACGCTTGTTGGGCGAGCGTGCCGGGCGTGGCGCTTCGCCTGTGGCCGGAGCTGCACCGGGAGCGCCGGGCCGAGCGCCAAAGCCGGGGCGGGGTGGTCCGCCAAAGCCGGGACGTGCGCCAAAACCGGGGCGTGCTCCGGGGGCTCCGGGCGCGCCGGTTCCACCTGGACCGGGGTAGCCGGTGCGGGTAATGTGCTTTGGCCGGGGACCGCCGGGGAACTGGCCGGGAGCGCCGGGCGCACCGCCGGGGGGGCGTTGCTGGTAGCTTCCCGGTGCGCCTGCACTGGGGGGGCGGCGATCGAAGATAGGCCTGCCACGCTGAATGCCTGCTCCGGCGGCCTGGTTTCCAGTGCCGGGCACGATGGGCGCGGGCGTGACAATGGGCGCCTTGTAAACAGGCCGTGGGCCGGTTTGGGGCATGACCATGCGGCGAGCGGGCAACGCGGGCGTTGGCGCAGCGGTATGGGTGTGGCCGACGGCGCGCGGCGCGGGGGCCGTGGTAGCTGGTGCTTCGAGAACTTCGGTGGGGGCTGAGACTGGAGCGTCCTTTACGGCCTCGCTGGCAACAGAGGCGGTGGTGGCGGCAGGGGCGACGGGTTCAGCCGCTACGGCAGGGGTTGAGGCCACGGAAGCAGCGGGCGCAGAGTCGACCGGAGCTGGTGTGGCGACCGCGGATGCGGCGGGGGCTGTTTCTGCAATGGCAGGCGCAGCCGCCTGAACCGGTGGGTGGACAACTGGTGCGGTTGCCGGTTTGGCCGTTGCGGCCTTCTCGGTGGTTGCCTGGTCGTCTCGGGTGGCGGGCGCGGGGGCAGGCGCGACTGGCGGCTTGACCACAACTGCAACGGGAGGCGGCGCCACGACAACGGCCGGACGGGGCGCGACCACGACACCGACAGGCGGCCTGGCAATCACCGTCCCCAATGGGGGGCGGGAGGCAATAGCCGGAGGAGCCGGGGGCGCTACGATAATTTGAGGTGCGGAGCGCGGCTGGGGCACAATTCTGCGCGGTTCCGGACGCACCTGAGCCGGCGGCGGAGTGGCAACGAAAACGGGCGGCGATGGCGGGCGCGGCGGGACTGCGACGACCGAGACCGGGGGCTGTGGCCTGAACGGGGCGTGCGATTGCCGCGCCTCGGCCTCGGCTGCATCCTTCTTGGCCTGAATCGCTCTCATTACGTCGCCGGGCTTGGATACGTTGGAAAGATCTATCTTGGGCTGAATGCCCTGCGGAGCGCGCGAAGATGCGCTGCTGGAATGGCCGGCCGAACGTGAGGCGCGCTCAAACTGCGCGCGAACCTTGTCCGCCTCGTAGTCCTCGAGCGAACTCGAGTGGGTTTTGCCCTGGGACAGGCCCAGCTCCACCAATGCGTCAAGAATCTGACGGCTCTTGACTTCCATCTCGCGTGCGAGATCGTTGATTCGAACCTTACTCATCCGCCTCTTTTCAAATTGTGCTGCCCACGCCGGTTAGTCGCTCATAGCTACCCCATGGCAATGGATTGTTTTCAAAAACCTATTATCGCCTGAATGGATTAAAAAGACGCGACGCATATTATGCGCCGTCCTCTTTGACCCCATCCTCGTCCAATTCCAACTCAGTCTCTTCGCCAGCTACCGGAACATCGTCCACGGCCAATTCCTGGGCTGTTTCGCTGGCTTCTTCCGCCTCTGACTCGGCCAGACTGCCACTCTCCGTATCTTCCAGCAGGTCTGTTTCAGCCTCGGCTGCGTGCGTGCTTTCGGCTTCTTCCATCACGTCTTCGGCGTTTTCGTTCCCGGCTTCCGCATCGTCTTCAACGGCATCCGCATCGGCAACCTCTGCTTCACCGTATTTGCTGGCGGCCGATTGCACGGAAAACTCCTCTTCGCCCGCCGCAGCATCGGCTTCAGCGTGCTCGGTGTCAAGCAAGGCGCTTTCCGCATCCGGCACATGGCCTTCTTCGCCCTCTTCAAAACGGCCGAAGTAGTGGCGAACGGCGACGCTGATGCGTTCCAGCGTCTTTTCACCGATGCCCGGAATCTCTTCGAGCTGCTCGGGGGTCATGTCGGCCAGCGACTCGACGGTGGTAATGCCAGCGGCAACCAGCTTTTGAATAATGCCGTCGCCCAACTCGGTGACCTGCTCGATGGGAGTGGAGGGGCCTCCGGTGAGGGCCTGCATCTGCTGCTCGACTTCCTGGCGCTTCTCCTCTTCGCTCTTGATGTCGATCTTCCAGCCCAGCAACTTGGCGGCGAGGCGGACGTTCTGGCCCTTTTTGCCGATGGCCAGCGAAAGTTGCGTGTCGTCGACAATGACTTCAAGCTGCTTGTCGGTGAGGTCAGTGATGGAAACGCGGCTCACCTTGGCAGGCTGCAAAGCCTTTTCGGCGAAGGTGGTGATTTCCTCCGAATACTCGATGATGTCGATCTTTTCACCGCGCAACTCGCGGATGATGGACTGGACGCGCATGCCCTTCATGCCGACGCAGGCGCCGACTGGGTCAACGTCCTTGTCGCGCGACTGGACGGCAATTTTGGTGCGCTCGCCGGCTTCGCGGGCGATGGCGCGGATGACGACGGTGGAGTCGTAAATCTCCGGCACTTCCGACTGGAAGAGGTTGGAAACCAGCTCGGGAGCGGCGCGGGAGACGATGACCTGCGGGCCCTTGGCTGCGCGGTCAACCTTGAGCAGCACCACGCGGACGCGTTCGCCGATGGAGAACTGTTCCAGACGCGACTGCTCGCGCTTGGGGCAGCGGGCTTCAGCCTTGCCGAGGTCGTAGATTACGTCCTGGCCCTCGATGCGCTTGACGGTAGCGTTGAGCACTTCCTTTTCGCGGTGGGCGTACTCCTGGAAGACGGTGTCGCGCTCGGCTTCACGGACCTTCTGGAAGATGACCTGCTTGGCGAGTTGGGCGGCAATGCGGCCCAGCGGGCTGGTGTCCTTGTAGGTCCGGATCTCACTGCCGACCTCGACGCCCGGCGCCAGTTCGCTGGCCTCGGTGAGGGCGATCTGGTTGAGCGGATCTTCGATAGGCTCGTCGTCGGCCACGACTGTTTTATAGATGTAGGCGGTGATGGCGCCGGTCTCTTTGTTCAGTTCGCCGCGCATGTTTTCCTGGGTCTTGTAGAACTTGCGCGTGGCCAGGGCGATGGCCTCTTCCACGGCTCCAACAACGATTTCGGGCTCGATGCCCTTTTCTTTGCTGAGCAGTTCGATACTCTGATACAAAGCGCTTGTGGCCATACTCTGCTGACTCTCTTATCCGTAGTTCGGTTTTGGGTCTGGGGTATTGGGCCTGGGGTATGGGTATGGTCCCGAAACCCCAGACCCTGGACCCCAAGCCCTATTCCCTGCTTCTAAATCTCCGGCACTAACTGCGCTTTCTCAACATTGCTGAGCGCAATCTCGACGATGTTGACGCCGGTCTTCCGGATCTTGCTGTTTTGCTTGACGGCGTTCAGGTCAAGCGTGATTACTTCCGGGGCGCCGGCGGTCAAACGTCCCTGCCAGTGGCGGTTGTTCTTGATGGGCTCAAAGGTCTGAATCTTGACCAGAGAACCTGAAAACCGTTCAAAATCTTCACCCCGGCTGAGCTTCCGATCGAGACCCGGGGAGCTTGCTTCCAGGGTGTACTCGGAGTCCGCAACCAGGTCTTCCACGTCCAGCAGCACGCCAAAATCGCGGCTGAAATTCGCACAGTCCTCGTGCGTAATACCAGACAGCTGCTCTACGCTTAGCGTACCTTCAATCAGGCTTTCCGGCAGCTCTTCCAACCCTACGCCAGCCTCGATAGCTGCTTTGAGCCTGGCGCGGCCCTCGGCATTTTTTTCGAGCGAAATACGAAGGATGCGGTCCTTCGCGGGGCCTGTGAACTCGAGGTCCACCACGTCCAGCCCGTGCGAGGCAGCCACCCGTTGCGCCGCCACTCGAATTTCGTCCAGCTTTACCGCCATTTTTCTTGTCACCCCAGGGAGCAAAACTGCTCGCCATGGGCCCTATTCACGCACCGCTTGCTCAGCGGTCTTGCTGCCGGAGTGCTCGCCCCGGGTTGTGCTTGTGGATCGGGGCGACTTTTGCCCCAAATAAAAAGTGGGCTGTGGGCCCACTCATCTCTCCGCCAGCCGGCTTGGTCACGGCAACAAGGGCGGACAAATTCGTCTGCATCGTTATCATACGGCCATTTCCCGCAATTTTCAAGCGCAACCTGCAGTGAGGCGGGCGCGGCTGTGGCGCATTTTGGCGGTGGGCGGGAAGAAACATTGACGCCCGAGGGGGCGAAAAGCCGCATCAAAGACTGCACGAGCTTCACAACTGCTCCGTTGCGGCGGGGGTAAATCCAATCGAGGTACTGCTTCGGGCCCAGTTCGCTGGTCACCCGCAACCGGACCGTGAGGTGAACCATGATGACTTCGGCCCTGGTGATTGCGTTTATAGGGGCTTTGATATTTGGCGCGCACCTTTTTGTGGGGATGTTTTCGCGGACGCGCGTTCCGGATGTGTTGCTGCTGATTGTGATTGGCCTGATTCTTGGGCCGGTATTGCACCTGGTGAGGCCGGAGCAGTTCGGGATTGTGGGACCGGTATTTACTACGGTTACGCTGGTTTTCATTCTTTTTGAGAGCGGCACGGAACTCAAGATCGGGACGCTTCGCAGCGCGTTTGGCGGGTCGCTGATTCTGGCGGTGCTCAACTTCACCGTGACCACAGTGGTGGTTGCGGTTGTGGCATGGAAGATGGCGCATCTGGAGCCGATGATCGCGCTCATGCTCGGGGCGATGCTGGGCGGAACTTCTCCGGCCATCGTCATTCCCATGTCGACCCAGTTGAAGATGGGGCGCGATGCCTCGGCAATGCTTTTCCTGGAGTCGGCGGTGGGCGATGTGCTTTCGATTCTGATTGCCCTGGCGATTCTGGACGGGCGTCGAGTGGGCGCTATCCATTGGGGGCCGGTTGCGGGCTCTCTGGTAGCTTCGTTTCTGATTGCGGCGTGCATTGGCGCGCTGGGGGCCATCTTCTGGTCAAACCTGCTGAGCCGGGTGAGAACCCTGCAGAATGGGATGTTTACGACCGTGGCGTTTGTCTTCCTGGTGTTTGGCATTACGGAGATGCTGGGCTACAGCGGGGTGATTGCGGCGCTGGTGTTCGGCATTGGGCTGGGGAATGTGGCCTGGCACGGGGCGCTGATTTCGAAGAAGTTTCCCAGCCTGGAACCGGTGGGATTGAACGAACGGGAGAAGACATTTTTCGGAGAAATTGTTTTCCTTCTCAAGACGTTTTTCTTTGTTTATATAGGGCTGTCGATTCAGTTCAAGAACTTCTGGTGGATCACGATCGGGCTGACGATTGCGGCGCTGCTTTTTGTGCTGCGCATTCCGGTGGTGCGGTTTGGGGTGAGCACGGTGATTCCGAAGATGGACGCGACAAGGATGGCGGCGATGGCTCCCAAGGGGCTGGCCGCGGCGGTGCTGGCGTCGTTGCCGCTGCAGCAGGGGGTGCCGGGCGGGGAGCTTATTCAAAACAGTACTTATGCGGTGGTGCTGTTCAGCGTGATTCTGACTTCGCTGCTGGTGTTTTTGCAGGACAGGACGCCGGTGGGGAGGCTGTATCGGTTTATTTTCAAGGGGTTCGCGAAGGATGAGCCGGAGGGTTGCGGGGAAATGGGGGAGGTTGTGGGGGGTGCGGAAGAGGATGAGGTGGTGGGGACGGGGACGGCGGGATAGGATGATGATGGGTTGACTTTCGAATATACAACGTATATACGTTTAGTTGGATGGATATTTATTTCCTCTACCGAAGCCAGCGATTTGTTTGGGACTCGGAAAAGGCATCCGGAAATGCCGTCAAGCATGGCGTGAAGTTTGAAACAGCGTGCCAGGTTTTCTTTGATCGATTTATTTGGATCGAAGACGCAAGTATCGACGAAGAAGAACGCGATGCGGCAGTCGGAATGACCGAGGATTGGGTGCTGCTTCTGGTTGTGCATATTCAGCGCGAGGGCGGAATCATTCGCATCATTTCAGCGCGGCCAGTCACTGCACAGGAACGGAGGTCTTATGAAGACGGAAAGTGAACGAATGCGGGAACGACTTCGCAAGGACCGCCCAATGACGGTAATTAGCATCCGCATGCCGGAAGATGTAATCGAGGAGCTTAAGGATATTGCTCCGTTGCTGGGCTTCGGAGGCTACCAGCCGCTGATCCGCGCTTATATTGGCCAGGGTCTGCGCAAGGATGTGGAACGGCTGGAGAATTCGCAGATACATTTGATTGCTGAGAGTTTGCGCAAGCATGGGATCGATGATCAGGTGATCTCGTTGGTGATTGCAGAGGCGCAGTTGAAGAGCGCGTGATGGGGATTTGGAAGAGCGTTTGCAACAAGGTTTGAAGAATTGGCTGCCTTGCGACCTTGCCGCACCTTTTGGGATGTCGCTACTATCATTTGGTCATGCTAGATAGCGAGAGGGACTGTGGCGAACATCGATATGAGAGCCAGTGGCACGCGTACAGGGAGCGGCGCAACTGGCTCGGCGTCTTGATCGTTGTTGAGTTTCTCGCGTTCTTTCCCTTCATGGCATTGATGAAATACGCGTTGAGCCTTGTGTTCCCCACGGGGAATACGGCGTTTCTTGCCTCTTTTTTGATGTTCGCAGCCGTGTATCTCTTCACGGGGTCGCGGCTTCGCACTTTTCCTTGTCCTCGCTGCGGTGAGAACTTCTTTGGTGGAGTTTTCTTCGCCACACCGAGAACTGTTTTGGGACGGAAGTGTGCGAACTGCGGGCTGCGCAAGTATGAGGGAGAATAGCGATGTGTTGGCCGACATTCCCGGGCGTTGACAAGTCAGGAATTGAGTTGACCATTCATCGTCGCCAATCCAGTTACTACGCCGCATCAAATTCCCGCACACGCCGATCAGCAACTGTCCCCAGTGCTAGACTCACGACTATCTATGGCTGACTCTCAGGGTTCAACTTCCGCACACAGTTCGCATGGGAATTCGGGGCGTGCTTCTCACGCTTCTGCATCTGTTTCCGAGGCGCGGACGGCGCTGCTGAAGCATGCGGCGCGGGACGCGATGGACTATCTGGAGGGCGTGGACGGGCGGGCTGTTGCACCTTCTGCGGAGGCGACTGCCAAGCTGAGCGCGCTGCGCGGGCCGCTGCCGCCGGGGGCGACGAGTGCGGAAGCGGTTCTGCATCTGCTGCATGAGATTGGTTCGCCGGCAACGATGGCGAAGACCAATGGGCGCTTCTTTGGGTTTGTTACTGGAGATTGTTTGCCGGCGGCGTTGGCTGCTTCCTGGTTGGTGAGCGCGTGGGACCAGAACGCCGCGCACTCGGCGCAGTCTCCCGTGGCCGCGCAACTGGAAGAGATCGCGATTGAGTGGGTGCGTGAGCTGTTCGGTCTTCCCGCGGGGACGGGCGGCGCGGTGGTGACCGGGGCTACGATGGCCAACTTTTCCGCACTGGCCGCGGCTCGGCATGCGCTGCTGGAGCGCGCCGGGTGGGATGTGGAGGCGGACGGGCTGTTTGGCGCGCCGCCGATTACTGTGGTGGTTGGCGAAGAGGTTCACCAGTCGGTCCTGAAAGCGCTGGGCATGCTGGGGCTGGGGCGCAAGCGGGTGGTGCGGGTTCCGGTGGATGGGCAGGGGCGGATGCGCGCCGATGCATTGCCGCATCTGGATGGGATGACAATTCTTTGCCTGCAGGCGGGGAACGTGAATACGGGCTCGTTCGACCCGGCGGCGGCGATCTGTCCGGCGGCGCGGGCGGCAGGGGCGTGGATCCATGTGGACGGCGCGTTTGGGTTGTGGGCGGCGGCTTCGCCGGAGTATCGCAAGCTGACGAAAGGGTTTGAGCTGGGCGACTCCTGGGCCACGGACGGGCACAAGTGGCCGAATATCGGCTATGACTGCGGGCTGGCGCTGGTGCGCGATCCAGCTTTGCTGAGGGCGACGATGTCGATTCAGGCGGCTTACCTGGTGCATACGGAGCAGCGCGACCCGTCCAACTACGGGCCCGAACTGTCCAGGCGAGCGCGCGGCGTGGAGTTGTGGGCTGGGTTGCGGTCGCTGGGCAGGCAGGGGATTGCGGGAATTGTGGAGCGGACTTCAAGCCATGCGCGGCGATTTGCTGAAGGGTTGAGGGCTGCCGGGTACGAGGTGCTGAACGAGGTGGTGATCAACCAGGTGATGGTCTCGTTTGGCGCGCCGGAAAAGACGCTGCGGGTGGTTGGCAGATTGCAGGCCGAAGGTACATGCTGGTGCGGTTCGACGGTGTGGCAGGGGCGGACGGCGATGCGGATCAGCGTATCGAGTTGGGCGACAACCGGCGAAGATGTGGAGCGGAGCCTGGAGGCGATGTTAAAGGCGGCGGCGAAGGAGTAGGCTGTTGCACAGAAAGTGAGGACCGCTATGGACCCTCGTGAGGAAGCTGGACCCGATGAGACGGAGCCTTTAGGCCAGTTGGACCTGCTGGCGGAGACTTTCTGCGAGCAACTGATGGCTTGCCTGGACGAGTGCGCACGCGGACGGCATGGGCTGTTTTCAGATGTGGCGCTGCTGGAAGAAGGCGCAAAACCATGGCCTGAGGCGGAGCAACTCCGAGCGCTGGCGCTGGCGCTGCAAGGCGTATTTGCGCAGAATGAGCAGCAGAATGCGCTGTGCGACGAGTTTCTTGATTTGTGCTCGATGCATGGCGAGAGCCATCCGGGAGAACGCAAGCTGGCGCGGGCTTTTTTGGAGCGGATTGAGCGCGGCGAGGTGGGAATTCAGCCAAAAGAGGAGAGGAAGTTGTGGTCCTAGTTCATACATTTCTGGCGCTGTTGGCTGGCTTTGCCACCATGGGGATTCTGGTCATGCTGGTGACGGCGTTGCTGACCAGGGTGGCTCCCGAATGGGCGGGGGCGGAGGGTCAGCCGAGAGCGGGCTATGCCTTTGTGAATCTTGGCTATTCGTTTTTGGCGGCTGCGGCGGGCGGGTATGTGACGGCCTGGGCTTCGGCTGGGAATCCGCTGATTCATGTGCTTGTGCTGGGGATTGTGGTGCTGGCCATGGCGGCGCTGAGTGCGCTGCAGTCGCGCGGGATGCAGCCGGTTTGGTATGCGCTGACGCTGCTGGCGCTGATGCCGTTTGGGGTGTTGGCCGGCGGGCTGGTGCGGCTGCGGGTGTTGGGGATGCTGTAAGCCACCTGCGGTGGGGCAGACGCGCCTGCGCGCCATTGGGGCCTGGTGCTTTGCCACCCATTCGCGATGAAACTGCGAATGGATGGGGCACGGGGATTCAAGGTACAAATGCAACCGAAGTTAATTACCAGCGGACGCCGACCGTTACGGGGATCAGCTTGGTGTCTGGGCCGACGGTTGCGGTTCCCAGGCCGTTGGGCGCGATGGCCGAGGCTGGCGACAGGACATCAAGATAGCGAACCTCGGCGAAGAGCTTCATTGTGCCGTCGCTGTAGAGGCCGCCGATTTTGTGGGTGTAACCGCCTCCAATGTTGAATCCGCCCTGGTTGGAGGAGAAGTGGCCTACTACGGCGTTCTCAGTCTCGATTCCGCAGTAGTAGTAGTCGCAGTACTCAGCTTCCTGAGGATCGGTGAAATTGGTGACTTTGCGGTAGAAGCCGCCACCGCCGGTGACGTAAACGCTGTTGGTGGATTTGGGGAACAGGTCAATGACCGGATCGACTGTGAGCGACCAGATGTGCGTGTTTCCGCCGTTGGCGCCGGTTTCGGCGATGAGGGCGCCGGGCAGCTTGTCGTCGATGAACTGGTACTCGGTCAGCAGGGAGAAGCGCTTGTTGATGTGCAGGCCGGCGCCACCGGTAAAGTTGCCGCCCCAGGTGACGTAGCTGGACGAACTGCTTACCGGGGCGTTGAAGCCTCCGCCGGCTTCGAAGGCGAGTTTGCTGAGGAGACCGCGTTTGCCGCCTTGATCGTCCTGGGCTGCGCCAGCTGCTGCTGAGCCGGAGAGGCCATCGTCGGAGACGAGTTGGAAGGCGGTTGAACTGGATTCGCCTGAGTCGATTTGGCTGGTTTGGCTGGGGTATGAGGGAGACTGGGCGCCAGCGAAAGCGGCAGCAAAGACCGAGGCGCTGGCAAGGAAGCAGAAACGCCGCATCAGTGATTTCGAACGGGGGGAAGACATATTGTTTACCTCGATTACTAATTTGTCGTAAGAGCCGTGAGAAAAGACGGGACTTACCGCGTACTCCCAGTCATGGGATTAGACACCGGAGATGGGGGAAAAGTTGTGAGGGGAATGGGACGGTGTGGGAAACGATCCAAGATTCCCAAATTGCAGAATGGTGGTACTATCTACAAACGGTGTCACTTTCTAGAAAGGTGGGACAAATGGAAGTTCTGGAACGTAAAGGGCAAGAGGCTGTTTGGCAGCGTCCCAAGTATGTTGAGGAACTTCGGGTTCGGAGGCGTGTGGGGGCAAAGGGCCGGGTGGTCATTCCGGCAGCAATGCGTGCAGCGTTGGGGATGAAGGAGAATGAGGTCGTCGATCTGCGTGTGGTGGACGGCGAGTTGCGCATTGTGACGCTGAGGGAGACGATCCGGCGAGTGCAGGAGAGGGCGAGACAATATGTGCAGCCCGGCACACGTGTCTCGGAAGAATTGAGTGCGGAGCGGCGCGAGGCTGCGAAGCATGAATAAGGTTGTGCTCGATGGCTCGGCAAATTGGAAGCGTTGTGATGGCGGATACTAGGATCACTGATAAAGGGAGGAGCATATGGAACTTCAGGCCCGAGGTCAAGTCGGCGAAAAGGGCAGGATCGTTATTCCCTCGGAGATTCGCGAGGCGTTGGGGATTGGCGTGGGTGACAAGGTAATTTTCCGGGTGGAAGACGATGAACTGCGCATTTCGACACTGCGGAGCCGCATTCGGCGAGCGCAGCGGAGTGTGCGGCACCTTGCTCCGCCGGGGACCCTGGTTTCCGATGAATTGAGCGCAGAGCGGCGCGAAGCGGCAAAGCATGAGTAGCGCGGTGCTCGATGCGTCCGTCATTCTCGCCATTCTTTTCCAGGAGCGGGGTGCAGACAAAATGACGGACGAGATTCTGGCCGGTTCAGTGGCCAGTGCAGTCAACCTGGCAGAAGTGCAAAGCAAGCTTGTGAAGATGGGCCACGATCCTGATAAGGCATGGAAGGATGCGCTCTTGCTTGAGACGGACCCTGAACCCTTCACTGCGGACCAGGCGAAGATTGCGGGAAGCCTGATCGCTGAGACGGAGAAGTACGGGCTGTCGCTGGGGGATCGCTCGTGCCTGGCGCTGGCCATTGCGCTGAATGCGCCGGTTTATACGACGGAGCAGGTTTGGAGAAACCTGAATGTGGGGATTCCGATTCATGTGATTCGGTGAGGCGGATGAAAACAGCAGGGCCGGAGCGATTGCTCCGGCCCTGCTGTTTGTGGCGTTGATTTGTTCTAGCCCTGGATGTCGAATTGCTCGGGGTGGAGGGTGGGATCGCTCTTGACGAGGATGTTTTTACCTACCAGTTCCTCGAACTCGGTGAGCCAGGCGGCATTCTTTTCCTTCAACACTTTCACCGTTTCCGGATTCACGCGGAGCAGGACGTCGGCGCCCTCGAAGTGCTTCTTCATCTTGCGCAACTCGGTGTAAATCTCGTTGCACACGGTGGTTGGGCTCTTGACCATGCCGGTGGCCTGGCAGGTGGGGCAGGGGACGGAGAGGGTGCGTTCGAGCGACTGCTTGACGCGCTTGCGGGTGATGGCGACCAGGCCAAAGTCGTTGAACTGGAGGACCTTGGTGGGGGCGCGATCGGCCTTGAGCGCTTCTTCAAGAGCGGCCAGAACGCGGAAGCGATTCTTGCGCTCGTCCATGTCGATGAAGTCGATGACGATGATGCCGCCGAGGTCGCGGAGTCGGATTTGGCGGACGATCTCGGGGACGGCATCGAGGTTGGTTTTGACGATGGTGTCTTCAAGGCGCGCCGACTTGCCGACGTACTTGCCGGTGTTGATGTCGATGGCCACCAGGGCTTCAGTCTGGTTGATGACGATGGAGCCGCCGGACTTGAGCCAGACTTTGGAGCGGAGGGCCTTGGAAATCTCATCCTGAATGCCGAAGTGCTCGAAGAGCGGCACTTCCTTGTTGTACATTTTGACGCGGCGGACGAGGGTGGGCGAGAAGCGGTTGAGGAAGCGGACGATGCGCTCGTAGTCGTCCTGCGAATCGACCCAGATGGAGGAGAAGTTGCTGCTGACCTGGTCGCGAAGGATGCGCTCGATGAGGGAAAGATCGTGATAGATGAGGGCCGGCGACTTGGAGCTGTCGGAGCGGGTCTTGATCTCGTTCCAGAGGTGGATGAGGAAGCGCAGGTCGGCGCGAAGATCTTCTTCGGAAGCGCCTTCAGCGGCGGTGCGGACGATGAATCCGCCGCTGGCTTCGCCGCGCTCGTGAACGAGGATGCGCTTGAGACGCTGGCGCTCTTCGTCGGAGGCGATTTTGCGGCTGACGCCGATGTGGGAGACGGTAGGCATGAAGACCAGGAAGCGGCCGGGAAGGGCGATGTGCGAAGTGATGCGCGCACCCTTTTTGGCGATGGGCTCCTTGGCGATCTGGACCAGGATTTCCTGACCGGGCTTGAGTAGGTCAGAGATGATGGGGAGGTCGGAGGTCTGGGCGGTGCGGCGGGACATGCCGCCACCGCGGCGATTGCCCTGAGCACTTTGCGGCGCTGCCTGGCCGTTGCGTCCACGACGGCTGCGGCCACCGCGATCGCGGCGCTGGGACGCGTCCTGCGCCTGGCCGGCGGCGGGTTGGCCTTCGGCGCTGGGCTCGTCCTCGTCGTCCTCTTCGTCGTCAAACGACTCGTCTTCGACATTCTTGTCGTCGAAGTTGAGCTGGATTTTGTGGTCGAGGTGGGCTTCCTGGAGCAATTCTCCCAGGTCGCCGGTGCGTAGTTGCGCGGGCAGCGTTTCTTCCTCGTAGTCTTCGAGGTCGTGCTCGTCGGCCTTGCTGTGATGGTGGGGAGCGTCGAACTCCTCCTCCTCGATCAGCTCTTCCTCAATCAGACCCGCGCCGGGCGCATAGGAGGAGACAGGGGCTACGGCTTTGGGAGCGGGTGGAGGAGCCGGTGCAGGCTCTTCGGCCTTCTTTTTGCCGAGTCCGAACAGGCGGAACCCGGTTGGGGCTATGGGGTCGACGTGGTGGGATGCGGAGGAATCCGCGTCGGGCGAGGTCGATTCCGACTCTTCAAACTCGAGGTCGTGCGGCGCGTCTTCTGCTGACTCTACAGGCGAGGTCTCAGCGACGTGATGAGGCTCGTCTTCAGTCTCTTCGAACTGCTCAGAGGCTTCGGTGGCCGGCGTTTCAAAGACTTCCTCGTCGAACTGTTCTTCAACGGGAGCAACAAGCTCGGAAGCCACTGGTTCGGGGGCGGATTCCTCAGTCTCCTCGAACTCCTCTTCCTCTACCCGGCGATGCTCGGTTGCAATTTCGGCGGGGGTGGGGAGGGATTCCTGCTCTTCAATGGGTTCGGGAGCCGCTTCGGGCACTGCTTCAGGCTCGGGCTGACGGGAGCGATGGCGCGAGATGGATTCGCCGGGCATCATGCCGCTGCCGTCCCAAGCGAGAGGGGCCTCAACGAGGGTGGCCGGCTTGAAGGTGCTGGCGGGGCGGGCGGGTGCTGCGGGCGCGGCTTTGGGCGCTTCGTCTTCGGCGGTGCCGCCGTACTTGCGCAGCGATTCGCCGGGCAGCACAAAGGGGACTGGAACTGCGCTGGAGCGAGGGGAAGGCGTGGGAGCAGGAGTGGACCAGGTCTGCTGGGCCGGCCTTTCAAAGGACGCGCTGGCCTGAATCTCCGGAGTGATGGAAGACTCGGTTGTCGAACCGGTGTAATCGTCCTGGGACTCTTCGGGGCCGGACTGCTTTTCCTGCGCTTCCGCAGGGCCACGGCCTCCGCGGCGCCGGCGCCGGCCACGCCAGCGCTTGGCGCCGGTGCCGTCTTCTTCTCCTGAATCTGCCTGGCTGTCAGAGACGGGGGCTGCGGGAACTGCAATGGTTGCGGCTTCAGTCGCGGCGGGCTCGACGACGAGTTGGCGATTGCGGGGCTGACGGTCCCGATTGCGATCGGAACCACCACGTTCGGGGCGAGGTTCCTGCTTTTGATCGGAACGCTGGGCGGGTTCTTCGCTGCGGGCTCCGGTGCGTTCCTGATTACGGTCCTGAGGATTGGAGCCGCGGACTTCCCGGGGCGCCTGATTGCCGCCGGTAGCGGCAGCTTTCTCAATCTCGTCGGACTCTTCGGGATCTTCGAGTTCGAGGAAGTCGGTTACATAAAGGAAGGCATCGCGTTCGAGGCCGACATCGACAAATGCGGACTGCATGCCGGGGAGTACGCGGGTGACGCGGCCGTTATAGATAGACCCGGCCAGGGTGTACTCGTTTTCGCGTTCGTAGTAGATTTCCGCGAGCTGATCGTCTTCAAGAATTGCAAGCCGCGTTTCATGCGGCGTGCTGGAGATACAGATTTCTTTTGCCATCGTACCTTTCCGTCCAGCGGCATTGGCCTGCTGGGGTATGTGCGGTTCTTCGACTCAGGACTGAGTCAATGGAGCCGCGAAACGGCAAGGAGGGATGGAGAGACCCGAGTACGGAAGGGGTGGGGGTAAGCGGGAGGGATGACCTGGCACCTGCCGAGCGGGCTGCGTCCCCGAGGGGAGGCGAACCGCTGCGGATGTGTTGCTCAACGAGCGGATTGAAATGCGCGAAGAGGTGATCCGATTGCAGAGAGATTGTGGCCAACCAAGTGAAACGCGAAAAAACCGCGGTCCGCGGGGCCGTTCCAACCGTGCCTGGGCCCCTGGCGACATATCCATGCCGCTGGGGTGGAAGCGTGTTGATTGCGCGGGCAAGCAACGCGATGAAATGGAGCCAAAGGCGGCTCGTTTTCATCGCGACATCCGTGCAACTTGAACGCTGCCAACGGTTTTCCCGTCTCTGCGTGCTCATGAACCCTTGTCCTGCCGGGCTCGAGATCCATCCGGACCTGGCCGGCTAGCGCGCTCTCCCTTCGGGAGATCGCGCAGTAAATGCTTGAAACTTGGACCTCTGCGGCCCGGACTGGCTCCGGCTTGAAGCGCAAAGGGTGAAACTCTTGAAACCTGGTTCGGCTCCCCATGGAACCAAACATTCAGTTTACGAACCGGCGCATACGGACATTCATCACCGTACCCAGCGCCAGGAACGTGAACAACACCGAAGAACCGCCGTAACTCATTAACGGTAAAGGAATTCCGGTGACTGGCATAAAACCAATGACCATGCCCACGTTGACCGCGATCTGAAAGGTCAACACAGCCGCTACGCCCATGATAATCAGTGAGCCGGACAGGTCCGCGGCTGTTTGAGCGTTCTGAATCAAACGCATCAATATGAAAAAGTATAGCAGCAGGACGAAAATCGCGCCTACGAAGCCGTGTTCCTCGCTGAAAGCGGCAAAAATGAAGTCGGCGTGGGGGATGGGGAGGAAGTCGCCCTGGGTCTGCGTGCCCTGTTCGGCGCCTTTGCCCCAGATGCCGCCTGAGCCGACGGCGATCTTCGACTGGAGCAACTGGTAGCCGGAGCCTTTGGGGTCGTTGTCGGGGTTGATGAAGCTGGTGAGGCGCGCTTTCTGGTAGGGCTTGAGGAGCTTGCCGCTGGACCAGACGCCAGCCACGAGAGCTACGGCGCAGGTGAAAAGGATGAGCGCCTGGCGGAGGTTGATGCCGCCGAGCAGCAGGCCGGCGATGAGGATGGGGGTGTAGGTGAGGGTGGTTCCGAGATCGGGCTGCTTGATGACCAGCAGCATTGGCAGGCCTACGAGCCCGAAGGCCTTGAAGATGTCTTTCCATGTGAGGGAGCGGCCGCCGAGATTGGCGAAGTAGCGGGCCACGAGCAGGATGAGCACCAGCTTGACCCATTCCGAAGGCTGAAAGTGCATGGGGCCGAGGCGAATCCAGCGGCGTGCGCCGAGGACTTTCTGGCCGACAACAAGCACCGCGAGCAGGGCTACGACGCATACGCCGTAGGCCCAGGGAACGAAGTCGATCAGCTTGTGATAGTCGATTTTGGAGAAGGCGAACATGGCTACCAGGCCGGCGGCGATCCAGTAAAGCTGCTTGGTGTGAAAGCCGACGTATTTGGTGTGGAGGGTGGCGGAGTAGATCTCAAGCACGGAAATGGTGCAGAGCAGGAGAACCATTCCGAGCAGAGGCCAGTCGAAGTCGCGGAAGCTGAGAAAACGGCGCATGCTCTATCGGCCTCTTCCAGAGGCTGGGATGGGAGCGATGGAGGGCTTGTGAGCGGGCGGCCTGGGGGCTTTGCCGGTGGGTGCGGTGGAGGTTGCCGTTTTGGGAGTTGTCCGAGGGACAATCTCGCCGCCCTTGCCGACGAGGAAGCTGCCGGCGTTGACGTTCTGGCCCTGGGAGGCCTGTCCGGGTTGAGCGGCGGTGCCTTCGGGAGGGGAAGACCAGACGCCGCTGACTTCGACCGGGGCGTCGGCTTTTGCGGGTTCGACGAGGTTGTGGGCCAGGCGGCGCTGCTTTTCAACATAGGCAGAGACCACTTTGGCGCCGATTCGCGCCGGGTAGTAGCTGAAGCCTCCGTTTTGCCAGAGGACGGCGACTACGAGTTCAGGATTGCGCCGGGGGGTGACGCCGACAAACCAGACGTTGGGGTTGGTGGCGTGGCCCTTGGTTGTTTTGCTCAGCGCCTCGTGGCTCATGACCTGGGCGGTGCCGGTTTTGCCTCCGAAGTCGATGCCTTCAAGGTGCGCCGAGCCGGCGGTGTGGAATGCGCCGGGCTGGGTTACCTCGGCCATGCCGTCGGTGACGGTGATCCAGTTTTGCGGGTCGATGGGGACGGTGGTATCGCCGGAGCCGGGGAAGCTTTCAAGGAGCGCTTTGTAGAAGTCCGCGGGAAGCTGGTCAGGGAAAACGACACGAGGACGAACCATGTGGCCGCCGGAGGCGATGCCGCCGATGATGCGGGCCAGTTGCAGCGGAGTGGCTTCGACCGCGCCCTGGCCGATGGCGACGTCGAGGGTCTCATCCGGATACCAGCGGTTGTGGTAGTTCTTCATCTTCCACTGCGCGCTCGGCATGAGACCGGCCTGCTCGCCGGGCAGATCGATGCCGGTCTTCTGGCCGTAGCCGAAGGCGGTGGCGTATTTGGCGATGCGGTCGATGCCGAGCTTGTCGCCCAGCATGTAATAGAAGGTGTCGCAGGAGAAGGGGATTGCGTTGTGAATATCGACCGCGCCGTGATGCTCGTCGCAGTGGTGGAAGAAGCCGTAAGGGCCCCAGCCTCCGGCGCAGTTGATTTTCATGTTCTGGGCGATGCCTTCCTGGAGGCCGGCGACGGACATCATGATCTTGAAGGTTGAGCCGGGGGCAAGCTGAGCCTGGATGGCCTTGTTCATCAGCGGGTGGTCGGGATCGGTGATGAGCTTGTTCCAGTCGGTCCGGTTGATGCGCACGGCGAAGTCGTTGGGATCGAAGCTGGGGTGCGAGACCATGGCCAGAATGTCCCCGTTCCGGGGGTCCATGGCTACGATTGCGCCCTGGCGGTCGCCGAGGGCAAGTTCGGCTGCGCGTTGCAGGTCGTTGTCGATTGTGAGGCGCAGGTCCTGTCCGGGCTTGGCGTGCTGCACACCCAGGTAGCCGACCTCGCGGCCGTGGCTGTCGACGATGACGAGGCGGGAACCGTCCTGGCCGCGCAGGAGTTCGTCGTAGGTTTCTTCGATGCCTGCTTTTCCGACTACGTCGCCGGGCATGTAGTAGGCAAAGCGGGGGTTGTTCAGGTCGTCTTCGCTGACCTCGCCGACGTAGCCGATGACATGGGAGAGGTAGCCGTCGCGGGGATAAAGACGCCGCTCCTCGTCAACTGTTTCGAGCTCGGGGAGCTCGTTGCGGTGGGCCTCGATGAAGGCGTGTTCGTCGGCGGTGATGTCCTGCTTGATGGGGATGGGCTGGTATCCGGGCGAGGCGCGGTAGTGGCGGAGGGTGGCGCGCAGATCGTCGACGTTCAGGTCAAGGCCTTTGGCAATCAGAGGCAGGTCGGCATCCACGTTCAGGTTCTGTTCGCGGACCAGGAAGCAGGAGACGGAGGGGTAGTTGTCGACGATGAGGCGGTTTTCGCGATCGAAGAACTTGCCACGCGCGGCCAGTACGGGTTCCTTGCGGATGCGGTTCTGCTCGGCCAGGACGCGGTAGTTGTCCGCACCGAGGACCTGGAGCCGCCAAAGACCTGCCGCCAGCGCCAGCATCATGAGCAGAATGCCGTATTGGACCACCGCCAGTTTGACGGTGGAGAGCTTCTCGTTGCGATTGATTCTGCCGGTATCCATACCAGTGTCCATCATGAATTGTCGCCTAACCACGAAGCCCTAAGGAAGTTCTGAGTAAGCCTTCCGCATTCCCTCAGGGGCTAAAGCCCGCGTTCATTTTGTGCCACATGTGGCACGGCTGAATCCGTGCCCTTTCAAAACAGCCATGATCTGCGTGACGAGAGCTGTGCCCTTTCAAAGCATCGACTTGATCAGAGACTCCCTAGTCCCTGGTTTCTAACGCCTAGTCTCTGATTTCCAGACGGTCGAGCAGGGGAAACAGCACCACTGCGATGAGCGAGTTGCCGAGCGCGGTGAACAGAGCGATGTACCAGCGCCATTCGAGATCGAGGCCGAGCATGAAGCGCGACACAAACACTACCAGTCCGCTGGAAAGCAGGGAAAGCAAGAAGGTGAGCAGGAGCCGGATGGTGTGGTTTTCAACGTCAATGCGGACGCCGATGGAAGCGGCGAGAAAGCCGGCGATCGTTTTGGCGATGCCGTTTACGCCGATGGCGTGGTGCGAGAGGGCATCTTCAAAAAGCCCCATGGCGGCGCCCATGAGCGTGCCCTGGATGGGGCTGCGGCGATCGAGCGCGAAGTAGACGGTGACGACCAGTGGCAGGTCGAACCACGCGTAGGGGCCAAGTAGCCGCGGCAGCCATGCCTGGAGGACGAGCGCGGCCAGCGGCACGAGCGCATAGGCCAGCATGGGATAGCGGCGGATTCCTGGATCGCGGCGAAGGTCGGCGGCAAGCAGCGGCATGGTCAGGGATTCCTCGGCTGCTGTTTGGTTTGCGGTTTGGAGGGCGCGGGCTGGGCGGGCCTGGCGTCAGAGGCAGGCTCGGATGGGGGCGCTGAAGGGGGGTCGGCGTCGGGCGTGTTGTTCGCGCTCGAGCCCGGCGAGAAACGGTCAGGATGGAGGGCTTGCGGCGGGTGGGCAACACTGTTGGGGTTTGAACTGTCATGCAGGGGCTGCTGATCTGGCGGCAGGTTCGGATCGATGAGTCCTGGGAGCCGCTCGGCCATGATCTCGGAGGCCTTTTTCTGCTCGTTGATGGCCGCTGCCTCGGGGCCCTTGAGCGCCTGGCTGGTGGCGATGTCCTGCTGGTCCTGGGAGTTGAAGCGCGGCTCAGTGGAGGTGACGACAAGTACCTCATCCAGGCGATCAATATGGGCTGCCGGGGTGACGATGACGTCAATGAAGGAGTCGCGCTCAGGGTCGGGAACTATTTTGTCAACCACGCCGACGGGGAGGCCGCGGGGGAAGACCTGGTCGCCGCCGGCGGTGAGCACTTTGTCGCCCTTCTGGATGCGCTTGTCAGCCAGGATGTCAACGACTTCGAGCAAGCCGGCAGCGTTTCCTCGCAGAATTCCGCGGGTGCGGGTGTTTTCAAGGATTACGCCGGCGCCGCTGGTCTGGTCGTTGATGGCAAGCACCTGTGCGGTGTGCGGAAAGACATCACGCACTTTGCCGACAATGCCGTCCGCAGTGATGACCGCGTTGTCGCGTTGCAGCCCGTCGGCCGATCCCTTGTCTATGTAGAAGACGCGGGACTGGTCGCTGCCGCTTGAACCGATGGCCTGTGCGGCAACCGTCTTGTAGATATATTTTTCCTGGAAGCCGTTGAGCGCCTGCAGACGCTGGCCCTGCTGGGCGTCTTGAAGCAGCGCGGCCTGCTCGAGGCGGAGGCGGTCGATGGTTTTCTGCAAGTCCTGATTCTGCTGGCGGACATTGTGCAGATCGATGTAGTTCTGCCAGAGGTGTTCGACGCCGAGTTTGGAGGAGTGAATGAGTTCTTCAGGCGGTGAGACGACCGCATTGGCCCACAGGCGGATGAGGCGAACTCCTGCCCCATCGCCGGTATCGATCGAGTTGTGCCCCCCGCCGGTGCGCCGCACCTGCACCGCGAGGCCGATGATCTGCGCAAGCAGGATAGCCAGCAGCACCAGAATATTTCGATAGCGGACGAAGACGGATTCCATAAAAGCCAGGGACTAAGGGACTAGAGACTAAGGGACTAGGGGACGGGGGACAGAGGGACTAGGGAAATGCCAGCTGGCCGGGAGCTTAGTCCCTAGTCCCATAGTCCCTCGCACTTCGTTAGTCGATTTTGATTTTGCGCAGGAGGCGGAAATCGGAAAGCATCTTGCCGGTGCCGAGCACGACCGAGGCTAGTGGATCGTCGGCCACGGATACGGGGAGCCCGGTTTCCTCACGGATGCGCTTGTCGAGGTTCTTGATGAGCGCGCCGCCGCCGGTGAGCACAATACCGCGATCGCTGATGTCGGCCGAAAGCTCTGGAGGGGTGCGTTCCAGGGCGACGCGAATGGCGTTCATGATGACCGCAATGCACTCGCCGAGCGCCTCGCGAATCTCGCTATCCTCAATGGTGATGGTCTTGGGCACGCCTTCAATGAGGTTGCGGCCCTTGATCTCCATGGTGAGGGGCTTGTCCAGCGGATAGGCTGAGCCGATCTCGATCTTGATGTGCTCAGCGGTGCGCTCGCCGATGAGCAGGTTGTACTTGCGCTTGAGGTAGTTGGTGATCGCCTCGTCCATCTGGTTTCCGGCCATGCGGACGGAACGGGAGTAGACGATGCCGGAGAGGGAGATGACGGCGATGTCGGTGGTGCCGCCGCCGATATCGACGACCATGTTGCCGCCCGGCTCCTGGATTGGCAACCCGGCGCCGATGGCCGCGACCATGGCCTGCTCGACGAGGTAAACCTCGCTGGCTTTGGCGCGGTAGGCGGAGTCTTCGACGGCCCGTTTTTCCACCTGGGTGATTTCGGAAGGGACGCCGATGACGATGCGGGGATGGACCAGCATCTTGCGGTTGTGGGCCTTCTGAATGAAGTAGTTGAGCATTTTTTCGGTGACTTTGAAGTCGGCGATGACGCCGTCTTTCATGGGCTTGATGGCCACGATGTTGCCGGGCGTGCGGCCCAGCATCTCCTTGGCCTCTTTGCCTACGGCTTCCACCTCACCGGTGTTCTTGTTGATGGCCACAATGGAGGGCTCGTTGACAACAATGCCCTTGCCGGCCGCGAAGACCAGGGTGTTGGCAGTGCCGAGATCAATGGCCAGGTCGCTGGAAAACATGCTGAAGAGCGAACGCAGGCCGTGCGACCGCGAGGAGCGGGATGGATAACCGTTCAATGACATTGGAAAATTGAATCTACCTCAAACTGTATTGTACGGCCAGCGGAAGCGCGAGGGGTTTTGGAGCCGCGGAGATTCGCGTGAAACGTACACAACACAGCAGCCATTGCTCTGTGCGAATTCACAGCGGAGCGTGTACTTGTGTTTTCCCATCCCGATTTGCAGAACAATTCGCCAAAGGAGAGTTCAATACCAATTTGGGGTAGACGGCGGCTCATTGTTGTGCGGACCCAGAGTTCCAGACAATCCATCGAGCACCCCAGCCCTCCGTTGGAAAGAAGTAGGCGTCGGCGCAGAATCCAAGGGTAAGTTATTTATAATCATTTCGATACATGATCAATGCTGGAAAGTATAAGCACGAAAAAGCCCTCAAAATCGGCGTGATTCTGCCGGTTTTATGAGGAAAAACATGGCTTTCAGGCAGGCCATTAGGAGAAGTGGCAGGTTTAGCCAATGCTCACTGGGGCTGGTGCGCAACAGATCGCAGTCTGAGTGCGGTAAACTCAGTTGTTTCCCAGTTTGGAATTACCTGGGTGATTCCATTCCCGGTTTATCTCTCTGTTGAGGATTTCTTATGACGCATCCTATGTACCGCAACCTGATTGGTGGCGAGTGGCTGCCTGCGACGAGCGGCAAGACCGTTCTGAATCTGAATCCTGCGGACCACACTGACGTGGTTGGCGAGTTTCCGGCTTCTGGCGCGGAAGATGTGGCGTTGGCGGTGGCTGCGGCGAAGAAGGCGTTTGCAAGTTGGCGGCTGGTTCCTGCGCCGAAGCGGGCGGAGATTCTGATGCGCGCCGGGCAATTGCTGCAGCAGCGCAAGGAGCAGTATGCGCGCGAGATGACGCGTGAGATGGGCAAGGTGCTGGCGGAGACGCGCGGCGATGTGCAGGAAGCCATTGACGAGGCCTATTACGTGGCGGGAGAGGGGCGGCGGCTGTTTGGGATCACCACGCCCAGCGAGTTGCAGAACAAGTTTGCCATGAGCGTGCGGATGCCGGTGGGTGTGATCGGGATGATTGCGCCGTGGAATTTTCCCATGGCGATTCCGAGCTGGAAGCTGTTTCCGGCGCTGG
>Ga0302140_10000549_pt1 | contig 47845 bp, 36 predicted proteins | sample I_Bog_E1_1_FD_202095 | JGI IMG/M metagenome (GOLD analysis project Ga0302140, IMG submission 202095) | Peat permafrost microbial communities from Stordalen Mire near Abisko, Sweden - I_Bog_E1_1 | ecosystem: Environmental > Terrestrial > Soil > Wetlands > Peat | place: Sweden: Abisko, Stordalen...
GATCCTGGAGCAGAAGGTCCACAAGTTTTTGCTGGCGCTGGGCCATGCTGGCGAAGCTGACCGTCTGCGGCGCTTCGCTGATGCCCAGAATGACCCCCGTGTCTTGTACCGGGAAAAAGCCTTTGGGGATGGCGATGAAGAGGAGGATGGTAGCCACCAGCGTGCCAATGGTGACCAGCAAGGTTGTGAAGCGATGGCGCAAAACAACCTGCAAGGTCCGGCCATACCATGCAATGACGTTATTGAAGACATTCTCTGACCAATGGTAGAAGCGGGTCTGATGAGCGACCGACTTGTCCTTGAGAATGCGCGAGCACATCATGGGCGTGAGCGTGAGCGAGACAAAAGCCGATACCAGGATGGTGATGGCGAGGGTGATTGCGAACTCGCGGAAGAGCCGGCCCACCACATCGCTCATGAAGAGGAGCGGGATAAGCACCGCAATCAGCGAAACAGTGAGCGACATGATGGTGAAGCCGATCTGTTCGCTGCCCTTAAGCGCGGCCTGCATGGGGCTCATGCCCTCTTCAATGAAGCGTGAGATATTCTCGATCATCACGATGGCGTCATCCACCACGAAGCCGGTGGAGATGGTGAGAGCCATCAGGGTCAGGTTGTTGAGCGAGTAGCCGAGCAGGTACATGACGCCGAAGGTGCCCACGATGGAGAGCGGGACGGCGACCGAAGGAATGACCGTGGCGGCCAGGTTGCGCAGGAAGAGAAAGATCACCGTGACTACCAGGGCGATGGTGAGCATCAGCTCAAACTCGACATCGCGGACGGAAGCACGGATGGTGGTGGTGCGGTCGGTGAGTACGCGCACCTGCACGGAGGCCGGCAGGCTGGTGCGCAACTGCGGCAGCAGTTTCTGGATGCGGTCAACGACGGCGATAATGTTGGCGCCGGGCTGGCGCTGGATGTTGACGATGACGGCCGGCTGGCGGTCCATCCAGGCAGCCTGCTGAGAGTTCTCAGCGGCATCGACGATGGTGGCCACATCGGAAGCGCGGACCGCAGCGCCGTTGCGGTAGGCAATCACAACCGGCATGTAGTCACCGCTGGTGAGCAACTGGTCGTTGGCGCCGATGGTGTAAGACTGGCGGCTGCCGTTGAGAGTACCCTTGGCCTGATCTATGTTGGCAGCCGCCAACGCGGTGCGCAGATCTTCCAGGCTCAGGCCATATGCAGCCAATTGGGCTGGATTCGCCTGAATGCGCACGGAGGGCTTTTGTCCACCCGCGATCGAGACCAGCCCCACGCCTGTGACCTGAGAGATCTTCTGCGCCAGGTTGGTGTCGGCCGCATCCTCGATCTTATCCAGGGGTAGGGAGTCGGAGTAGAGCGCCAGCGTCATGATGGGCGCGTCGGCAGGGTTGACCTTGCTATAGATCGGGGGATTGGGTAGATCGGCAGGCAGAAAGCTGTTGCCTGCATTGATGGCGGCCTGAACTTCCTGCTCCGCAACATCGATGTTTTCGTCCAGATTGAACTCAAGAGTGATGACCGAACCGCCGCCGGAGCTGACCGAGGTCATCTGCTTCAAGCCAGGCATCTGGCCGAACTGCCGCTCCAGAGGCGCGGTAACGGACGAAGCCATCACCTCAGGCCCAGCGCCAGGATAAAAAGTGAGCACCTGGATAATCGGGTAATCCACCTCAGGCAGAGCGGAGACAGGCAACTGCTCATAGCCCACGAAGCCTGCCAGCAGGATGGCCGCCATCAGCAACGAGGTGGCTACCGGGCGCAGAATGAATGGCCGGGAAGGACTCAGGCTCACTGCTGCTCCCTCTTCGGTTGGCTGGCGCCAGCGCCGGCGCTGGTGATCCCCGTCCCCTTGCCTGACTTCTGCCGAGCCATGCTCACGGTCACAATCTGTCCTGGGCGCAAGCGGTCCGCTCCATCTACCACCACGTTTTGTCCAGGTTGCAGGCCGCTATCCAGGATGGTGAGCTGTCCTTCGGCGAGAGCTGTTCTTACGGGCTGAATCCGGCTGGTCGCAACTCCTTTAGCGTCCGTATCGATGGCCCAAACAAAGGATCCCTGCAAGCCGGATTGGATGGCCGCCGATGGCACCACGACCGCATTGGGACGGTTTTCCAGCACCAGATGAATGTTGACGAACTGGTTCGGGAAGAGCGCCTGATTCTTGTTGTCAAAGACGGCCTTTAGCTTGTCTGTGCCGGTGGTGGTGTCAATCTGGTTGTCGGCCGTGAGCAGATAGCCGCTGGCCAGCTTCTGCACGTCATCGCGGTCGTAGGCGTCTACGGGCAGGCGCTTGTCGGCAGCCAGCTTCTTCAGAACCTCGGGAAGTTCGTTCTCGGGCAAGGTGAAGTAGACGGCGATAGGCTGGAACTGATTGATGACGACCAGATTGGTGGTGTTGGCGGTGATCATGTTGCCGGGGTCCACCAGACGCAGGCCGATACGGCCGTTGATGGGCGATTGAATCGTACAGTAGTCGAGTTGCAATTGCGCGGCTTCAATGGCGGCGTTGTCGGCCTCGATGGCGCCCTGGTATTGGCCCTGAGTGGCAGCATCGGTGTCCAGTGTCTCTTTGGAGGTAACGCCCGCATCGTAGAGAGCTTTGTAGCGGGCGTATTGCGCCTGGGCGTCCTTGAGCAGCGCCTGATCGTGAGCCAAAGTGCCTTTGGCCTGGTCCAGCGCGGCCTTATAGGGTCTGGGGTCGATGACCATGATGGTTTCGCCCTGATTCACCTGCTGTCCCTCGGTGAATTTGACCGGCTCCAGCTGCCCATTGACGCGCGCTTTGACGGTGACGCTCATATAGGGCGTTACGGTACCCAGAGCGGTAAGAAAGATGGGCATCGGCCGCTGCATGGCGGGAGTCACCTGAACCGGGACCGGACGGCTCTGCAAAGCCGCTGCCTGATTGGCGCTGTTTGCCGCGCTCTGCTTCTGGTTCTGGTAGATCCGCCAGACTACAACGCCCAAACAGACTACGACGATCACTCCGACAATGCGGAGCCAGGCTCCGTGGCGGGCGGGCGGCTGTTCGGATGCGCTGAGTGTGCGCAGATGGGACTCTGGAGTGCCTTCGATAGACATGATGTCAATTCCCGTCGTTTCAATTATGTGAATGCCCCGGAGGGGGGCAAATGCTCGTGCCTGCCGGTTTGACGGCAAGTCGCCGATCTACGTCTTTACGGACGCAAAAATTACAGCAGAAGTTTCGTCCGCGCTCTGTGCCGGATAGAGAACTGCCCTCAGCGAGTATGAATGCCGGGACTATTGTAAGCGAAGCGGGCGATACTGGCGGAAGTTGCTTTTTTTGAAGTAACTTGCATTCTGGGATGCCCAATCCTCGACAGGGGTATATTTTCGGCGGCCCGGAGCGTCCTAAGGCTGTGTGGACCAAGCCCATTGGCCCTGCGTGCATCGTTTTGGCCGGCCTCTTCGTCTACCATTGTAGTTTCAACGGTAAGCTGGAAAAGGGGATGGCAGTTTCATCCGCCGGCCTGGAACACGAAGCGCCGATGCGGAACCTGCGATTGCGGGTATCGGTAAGTTCAAGAGCAACCGGGCTCAGGAGCGAATACCAATCATATGATGTGGATTGTCCGGCTTGCGCTGCGGCGGCCTTACACCTTTGCCGTTTTTGCGCTCTTGATTCTGATCCTCGGCGTCTACAGCATTCTGTCGATGCCGACGGATATTTTTCCGAATATAGACATTCCAGTGGTGACTGTCGTCTGGCAGTTCAATGGTCTCTCGGCCGATCAGATGGCCTCCCGCATTATTTTCAATAGCGAGCGGGGCATGACCACCACCGTCAACGACATCGAACACATTGAGTCTCAGTCGCTCAACGGCATCGGGATCATCAAGATATTCTTCCAGCCGCACGTGGATATTGGCAGCGCCGTGGCCGAGGTTACCGCGATCAGCCAGGTGCAATTGCGGAGCCTGCCGCCGGGTACCACGCCGCCGTTCATCATTCAATACAACGCCTCCAGCGTGCCCATTCTGATGTTGGGGCTCTCGGGACAGGGGATGAACGAGCAGCAGTTGAACGACGTGGCCACGAACAGCATTCGCACCCAGCTGTCCACCATCGAGGGAGCGCAGATGCCGTTTCCCTACGGCGGCAAGACGCGCCAGGTTCAGGTAGATCTGGATCTGCACGCTTTGCAGGCAAAGGGGCTGTCGCCCGTTGACGTGGTCAACGCCGTCTCCGCGCAGAACCTGATCGCACCTTCCGGGACGATGAAAATCGACCGCTTCGAATACGCGGTCGAGACCAACTCCGCGCCTTCCGTCATCAACGACCTGAACGATCTGCCCATCAAGGCGGTCAAGGGTACCGTCATTTACATCCGCGATGTAGCGCATGTGCGCGACGGATATCCGCCGCAGACCAACATTGTACGCGTGGATGGCCAGCGCTCCGCCCTGCTGAGCGTCATGAAAATCGGCTCTTCCTCCACGCTGGACATCATCAAAGGCGTGCAAAAGAAACTCATCGACATCAAAGGCACGCTGCCGCCGCAACTGCACTTCAACTCCCTCTCAGATCAGTCGATCTTTGTACGGAGCGCCATCAATGGCGTGGTCCGCGAGGCGATCGTCGCCGCCTGCCTCACCGCCATCATGATCCTGGTTTTCCTGGGCAGCTTCCGTTCGACGGTCATTATTGCGGTCTCCATTCCGCTCTCGATTCTCTGTTCGCTCATTACGCTCTATGCGCTGCACGAGACCATCAACATCATGACCCTCGGCGGCCTGGCGCTGGCCGTAGGCATTCTGGTGGACGACGCCACCGTAGAGATCGAAAATATCAACCGCAACCTGGAGTCGGGCAAGGAGATTGAACAAGCCATCCTTGATGGCGCCGCGCAGATTGCCACTCCGGCCCTGGTCTCCACCCTTGCCATCTGCATCGTCTTCGTGCCCATGTTTCTGCTCAGCGGCGTGGCGCGCTACCTGTTCGTGCCGCTCGCCGAGGCGGTGGTCTTTGCCATGCTCTCGAGCTACCTGCTCTCCCGCACTGTGGTACCCACCATGGCCAAGTATCTGCTCAAGGAGCACGACGAAGCAGAGGCCGAAAAGAAGCGTTCCAGCCGCAACCCCTTCACCCGCTTTCAACAGGGCTTCGAGGCTGGTTTTGAGAATTTTCGCCACGGCTACCTGCGCCTGCTCACATTGTGCGTGGATTACCCGGCGGTTTTTCTCGTCCTCTTTATGGTCTTTGCCCTGGCTTCAGTAGGTCTGCTGCTGCCCGCCCTCGGCCAGGATTTCTTCCCCTCGGTGGACGCCGGCCAATTCAAAATTCACGTGCGCGCCCGCGCCGGCACCCGCATTGAGGAGACCGCTCTGCTCTGTGACCACATCGACTCGACCATCCGCGAACAGATTCCGGCCAAAGAGGTGGTTACAATTGTCGATAACATCGGGTTGCCCAACTCGGGATTGAACCTCTCCTATTCGACCTCGGCGCCCATCGGGCCGGCCGATGCGGACATCCAGGTTCAATTAACGCCGGATCACCACCCCACCGCCGCCTACGTCGAGAGCCTGCGCACCGTATTGAACCACAAATACCCCGGAGTCACTTTCTACGTGCTGCCGGTTGATATCGTGACCCAGATCTTGAACTTCGGCCTCTCGGCGCCCATCGACATCCAAATCGTCGGCCCGGACCTGTATGGCAACCGCGCCCTCGCCGAGCGCATGTTGAATGAGGTCCGCTATGTTCCAGGCGCAGCGGATGCGCGTATTCAACAGCCCTTCAACTATCCCAAGATGACGGTGAACGTAGACCGCACTCGCGCTCAAACCATCGGTCTCACCCAAAAGGACGTGGCCACCAGCCTGCTAGTGGCTCTCAGCGGCAGCTTCCAGACCACCCCCAGCTTCTATCTCGACCCCAAGACCGGGGTAACCTACAACGTGGCGATTCAGTCCCCGCAATATAAGCTCGACTCGCTGGCCGCGCTCGAGAGCCTGCCCGTGACCGGCGTAGCTGCGGCGCAGCAGGCCGCGAGCGCGGCCCAAATCAGCGCGCCGTCCTCTGCGGTGCCGGGAGTCCCGCTGCCGGTTGATGTCCTGGGCAACCTGGCGTCCATCACGCCGGGCACAGAGTTGGGCACCGTGAGCCACTACGATGTGCAGCCGGTGATTGACATCTACACCAACGTGGATGGAACCGACCTGGGCAGTGTGACCCGCGCAATGGAGGCGATCATTGACCGCCATAAGGGCGATAAAGAACACAAAGGCGATCTGCCGACCGGTTCGCACCTCATCCTGCGCGGTCAGAGTGAGACCATGTACAAGTCTTACATCGGCTTGCTGGCCGGGCTGGCGTTCTCCATCCTGCTGGTCTACCTGCTCATCGTGGTCAACTTCCAGTCTTGGCTCGATCCGTTTCTTATCATCTCGGCGCTGCCCGCGGCGCTGGCAGGCATCGTCTGGTTCTTGTTCCTTACCCATACCCGGCTGAGCGTGCCTGCGCTAACCGGCGCCATTATGTGCATGGGTGTGGCCACGGCCAACTCGATTCTGGTGGTAACCTTTGCCCGTGAGCAGTTGGATGTTCTGGTGGGCGATGCGCGCAAAGCCGCGCTGAACGCTGGTTTCGTCCGCCTGCGCCCGGTGCTGATGACCGCGCTGGCCATGATCATTGGCATGGTCCCCATGGCGCTGGGCCTGGGCGACGGCGGAGAGCAGAACGCGCCGCTGGGCCGCGCTGTGATCGGCGGGCTGCTGCTGGCCACCGTGGCTACATTGTTTTTCGTGCCAGCCTTTTTCTCCCTGATCCACGGCTGGTTGGAAAGCCGCCGTAAGACGGCCCGCGGCGCGGCAATTTCAGCATCTTTCGACGAGTTTGACGAGCTTTCGGAGTAGCTTTTTATGACGAATGAATCTAATTCGAACCCGCATCCGGCCGCGCATGATGGCATTACCGCTCCCGAACAGAAGCCCATCTCGCCGCGTCTCGCTCTCGTAGGCGTGGCCGTGGCGCTCATTGTGGCGCTTCTGCTGGGGGGGTATGGCATTTTGAGCCGCAGGTCTGCCGATAAGGTGCTGACCCAGCACACCAACGAGCTGGCCGCGCCTACGGTCATAGCCGCTGTCCCCACGCAGGGTGCGCCAGTAGACAGCTTCGTCCTGCCCGGCAACGTGACGGCCTGGACCGATTCACCCATCTATGCCCGCACCTCCGGCTACCTCACTCGCTGGTACTTCGACATCGGCGTCAGGGTCAGGAAGGGCGCGCTGCTGGCCGAGATTGCTACTCCCGAGGTGGATCAGCAACTGGTCCAGGCCGAGGCCGATCTGAATACTGCTCAGGCCACTGCCAACAACGCCCACATCCAGGCCGATCGTTACACGGGGTTGGTCAAGTCCAGCGCCGTTTCCCAGCAAGACACCGACACATTTGTGAATCAAGCCACGGCCACTGCGGCAGCCGTACGTTCTGCCCAGGCCAATGTCGGGCGGCTGCGTGATTTGCAGTCTTTTGAGAAGGTCTACGCTCCATTTGACGGCGTGGTCACCGCCCGCAATATCGACACCGGCCAGTTGATCGATCCCGGGGCCGGCAAAGAGCTATTTCATATGCAAGCCACTCAGACACTGCGCGTCTATGCCAACCTGCCGCAGGTCTACACGAATAACGTGAAGCGCGGTTCCAAGATCGACCTGACCTTTGCTGAACACGCCGGGAAGACATACCAGGGTACACTGACCAGGACCTCCGACTCCATTGATCCGGCCAGCCGCACTTTGCTGGTGGAGATCGACGTGGACAACCGTGCCGGCGAGTTGCTGCCCGGTTCGCTGGCTCAGGTCTATTTCAAGACGCCATCTGCCGGACCCTCCTTCATCGTGCCCGCGGCGGCGCTGATCTTTCGCAAAGAAGGACTGCGCGTGGGGGTTGTTGTTAACGGCGACACTGCGCATCTGGTTCCGGTCGTGATCGGCGAGGACGACGGGGCCAGCGTGCGGATTGTCACCGGCCTCAGCGCAAGCGACCAGGTGATCCAGGACCCGCCCGATTCGCTCATTGATGGCGAAAAGGTATCCGTAGTCAGTCCCGGCACAAGCGCCGATGCGGGAGGCAAATAGCGATGCGGGCGCTCCACGCTGTGAAAAGGCCCGACTCCGGCCGACCCAGTGGCATCGGCCCGACGCCGGGGGGCGCTTTGAAAGGGCACGACTTCAACCGTGCCGATGAAGCCCCTCAAACGGTATCGGCTTTGGCCGCTGCGGGAATGTGTGTTGGAGAGAAAACGCTCCCTCGGGGGCTAAAGCCCACATTCATTCTTCGGCTTTTTACGGCACGACTAAAGCCGTGCCCTTTCAAAGCTGCAAATATTCAAGTTTTTATATATCTGCTTGCCCTTGTCATGCTTGCCGGTTGCAAGCCCGTTGGACCGAACTACCATCGTCCCGGCTATGAAGCGCCGCCGGCCTACAAGGAGACTGGAGCTTCCACGGTTGTCGTCCCTCCGCCCAATCCGGCCAACGGCGGAGGCTGGCAGCCAGCCACGCCCTCCGACGGAATGCTGCGCGGCAAATGGTGGGAGATCTACCAGGATCCGCAACTCAACCAACTGGAAGAACACATCGCCGCGGACAACCAGAGCCTGCGCCAGGCGCTTGAAACTTACCTGGCCGCGCGCGACCAGGTCACCGCGGCTCGTTCCGCCCTTTATCCAACACTCTCTGCCGGGGCTTCCATCACGCGCGACAACATCTCGAAAAACGGGCCCTCCTACGCAGCAAGCAAGCCCACAAGCTACAACGACCTTGCGGTTGACGCCACGGCAAGCTGGGAGCCCGACTTCTGGGGCCGCATCCGCCGCACCGTCGAAGCCGCCCGCGAGAACTCCCAGGCCAGCGCCGCCGACATGGCCAATATCGACCTGAGCCTGCACGCCGAGATGGCCTCCGATTACTTCCAGTTGCGCGGCCTGGACTCCGAGATCAAGCTCCTGACAGAGACGGTCACCGACCTGGAAGGGCAGCTCGACCTGACCCAGCGCCTCTTTAACGGTGGGATTGGCACCCAGGTGGACGTCGCCCAGGCCAAAACCCAGCTTGAAACCGTGCGCGCGCAACTGATCGATGTGGGCGTAGCGCGGGCGCAGTATGAGCATGCCATCGGCACCATCGCCAATGTGAAACTATCGGAATTCAGCATTCCGCCGTCGCCGCTCGATCTCGCACTGCCCAAAATTCCCACCGGCGTGCCTTCGCAACTGCTGGAGCGCCGTCCGGACATTGCCGCCGCCGAACGCCGCGCCGCAGCCGCCAACGCCCAAATCGGCATCGCCGTCAGCGCCTTCTACCCCACCATCAACCTCAGCGGCTCAGGTGGTTTTGAGAGCCTGCATTTCGGGACATGGATTCAAGGCCCCAGTGCCCTGTGGACTTTAGGGGCTCAGGCAACGGAGTTGCTTTTCGACGCCGGCCAACGCCATGCGCTCACCGATCAGGCCCGCCACACTTATGAGGCTCAGGTCGCAGGCTATCGGAACGCCATCTTCCAGGCCTTCAACGACGTGGAAGACCAGCTCTCCGGCCTGCGGATTCTTGAGCAGGAATCGGGCGTGGAGAAGAAGGCGGTGGAGTCTGCTCAGCACTCCTTTGATTTATCGGACCAACGCTACAAGGGTGGCGTCACCAGCTACCTTGAGGTGCTCACTGCCGAGGCCACACTGCTCCAGAACCAGCGCACCGCCATCGACCTCCAAACCCGTCAATTCGTCGCTAGCGTAGGCCTTGTGCGAGCGCTCGGTGGCGGCTGGGATGCAAGCCAGTTGCCGCGATAACAGAAACAGAAAACCGGTTGAGCTTGTGCTTTCTTATCCATGCGACCAACCGGACCCCAGCAGCCTCAGAAAACAAGCCACCTTGGAGAAAATCTTATGAATGGGCCGAGAATTGTTTCCTTTCTTCCAGCCGCAACCGAGATGGTGTACGCATTGGGCCTGGGCGGCCAGCTCGTTGGGGTTTCACACGAGTGCGATTTTCCTGCCGACGCCAGAACAAAGCCGGTCGTCGTCCGGCCCGCCCTTGCGCTCGAAACTATAAGCCTGGCCGAAATTGATGTTGCTGTTGCTGAGCGCATACGCAGCGGCGGCAGCCTCTATCAGGTGGACGACGCTCTGATGGGTGAACTGAGGCCGGATTTGATCCTGACGCAAAACCTGTGTCAGGTCTGTGCTACGTCGGGCAATGACTTGGCCTCAATGCTGAAGTTGCTCGAACGCACGCCCCAGATTCTGTGGATGAGCCCGCATTCGCTCGGGGAGATCCTTGAAAACATCCGCGAGTTAGGCCAGGCCACGGACAGGTTGAGCGCGGCGGAGACCTTCATTCGGGGTTGCCGCGAGCGCTTGGAAAAAGTCGCCGCGCGAACCAAACAGATATCAAGCCGGCCCCGCGTATTCTGCATGGAATGGGCCGATCCGGTCTATTGCGCCGGACACTGGGTCAAGGAAATGGTTGACATCGCAGGCGGCACGGACGAGCTGGCGCGCAAGGAAACGGATTCCGTGCGCATCCCCTGGGCGGATGTTTTGAAATGGTCGCCTGAAATCGTCGTTTTCTCGCCGTGCGGTTTCAACCTTGAGAAGGCGCTCGAACAGGTCTCGCATCTGGAACGCCAGCCGGGCTGGGCCGATTTACCCGCGGTTCGCAACGGGCGGGTGTATGCGGTCGACGCAAATTCTTATTTCGCGCGTCCGGGCCCCCGAGTCGTGGAGGGAACCGAACTTTTGGCTCACCTGATTCACCCGGAGTTGTTTGACTGGAATGGTCCGGCAGACGCATTTCGAGCGATTGCAACGGCGAGTGCCGGCTCATCCCCAGTGCGGATAAAGACTTGCCCCGAATGCGGTCAAGCCTTCGAGTGCAGAATGGGCGGCTGTTGGTGCGATGACTTGCCGCCGCTGAAGCCCTCGACTGCCCCCGGCGCGGATTGCTTGTGCCCGACGTGTTTGGCGAATGCGGTCAACGTCAGTGCAAACTGACAAAGGTCTCGGAGGACGCCTAACGGTCTTCGGTCGCGTCGCGTGAAACGTGTGCGGGAAATGCGTGAATAGACGAGTCGGTCTACTCGGCTAACACCACCTCGATCTTTTTCGCCTCCGCGTCCAGCTTTACGATCTTGAAGGTGCGGATCTGGCCGGCGCTGAGAGCTTCGGGTTTCGATGCGGCGGCCGGTGCATTGCCCTGCCAGCGGGCTTTGAGCAGTGACGACAGGCTGGACAGATCGGGCTTGGAAGGCGGCGCAGAGTCTACCGCGACAACTGGCGCCGAAGGCGCGGCTGCCGCACCGCAGGTGCCGCGGATGCCTTCGCCCAACTCAACCTGGACCGATGCCGGCGAGGCTTCGATCACGCGGCCTGAGACCATATCCCCAACTTTGTGCTCGGCGATGTATTCGTCAATGCTGGTCGGGATGAGCTGCTTCATGCTGAGCTTGATCTGGCGCTTTTCAGGATCAATGGCGAGGACTTGCGCCTTGACCACCTGACCTGCACGCAGCACATCTTGCGGATGATTGATACGCTTGTCGGCACTGATTTCGCTAACGTGAATGAGACCTTCGATGCCGTCGGCCAACTGCACGAAGGCTCCGAAGTTCATGAGCTTGGTCACCGGGCCTTCAATCTGCGAACCGGCGGGGAACTTCTGTGGCGCATCGAGCCAGGGATCGGCCTGCGTGTGCTTGAGGCCGAGAGAGATGCGGCGCTCCTCCGGCTTGACGGAGAGAATGATGGCGTCTACGCGGTCGCCCAGCTTGAGAATGTCGCTGGGGTGGCGCACCTTCTTGCCGTAGGTCATTTCAGAGATGTGAATGAGGCCTTCGATGCCGGGCTCAATCTCAACGAATGCGCCGAAGTCGGCCAAGCGAGTTACCGTTCCCACGATGCGCTGGCCGGCGACGAGCCGGTCGGGGGCCTTGTCCCAGGGCTCGGGCTGTAGCTGCTTGAGGCCGAGGGAAATTTTCTTGGTTTCGCTGTCGATTTTGAGGATGCGAAGCTGGAGTTCCTGGCCGATGGTAAGCACATCTTCCGGCTTGGTGACGCGGCTATGCGCAATGTCGCTTACGTGCAGCAGCCCGTCTACGCCTCCGAGGTCAATGAATGCGCCGTAGGGCATGAGGCTGCGAACAGTGCCTGTCACCGTGTCGCCTTCCTTGAGAGCGGCATGGCGGGCCTGGAGGACGCCGCGGGCCTGCTCCTCAAGCACGATGCGCCGATCGACGACGACATCTTCATCGGTCACATCGAGCTTGGTGATCCGGCAGTTGATCTCGGTGCCGACCAGCTTTTCCAGCTCGACCGCGTCCTTAGTTCCGCTGCGGCTGGCGGGCATAAACGCCCGAACGCCGATATCCACCGAGAGCCCGCCTTTGATGACTTCAGTGACTGTTCCGACCACCGCGAGCTTCTCCGCGAAGGCCGCTTCGAGGGCTGACCAGTCGCGGACCTGCGCAACCTTGAAGCGTGAAAGCTCGTAGTAGCCCTCCTCGTTGCGGCCTGTCACGGAGACCGGAAAACTGTCGCTGGGCTTGACCTCCGCGGCGTTGTTTGCAAAGGCTGACCGCGGCAGAACGCCCTCGGTCTTATAGCCAATGTCGAGGAAGACCTGGTCGGCGGAGAGCGAAACGACCGTACCCTGCAACTGCCGCGCGCCGGGTGCTGCCTTGTGGGAATGAGTCTTCTCGAAGGCGGAAAGAAGGTCGGCAAAGGACTCTGTGGGCTCGGCGATTTCGTCGGGCAGGGGATCGTGGACGGATTCTGGAAGGTTGTCGTTTGTCATGTCGGCTTACCGTACATTTATACACGGTTTAGCTATATGGAGCTGGTTAAGGTGAGGTCCCTCCAGTCATTGCCGTGAAAACATTGCAAAGTTTGGAACCATGCATAAGGGCGCGCCAGCGCTTTTTGCACGGGGAAGAGCATATTTAGACTGGGTTAGAATCAAGGCCTGAAGGAGACCGGATCGTGGCGAGACCAGTCGCAGTGATTACGGGTGCATCGAGCGGCCTCGGCGTCGTTTTTGCACGAAAACTTGCCGCGAAACACGATCTCTTGCTGATTGCGCGGCGCAAGGAAAGGCTCGACGCGCTGGCGGCTGAATTGACCGCGGAATACGGATGTGCAGCGAATGTGCTCGCAGCCGACCTGATAGAGGAAAAGGACCTGGCCGCTGTGGCGGATCGGATCGCAGGCGAAGAGAACCTGGCGCTGCTGGTCAATAATGCGGGCTTCGGCGCGCGGGGTCTCTTCTGGGAATCGAACCTTGATGTGCTGGAACAGATGCATCGCCTGCACGTAATGGCAACCGTCCGGCTGAGCCATGCCGCGCTGCGTACTATGGCGGCAAAGAACTCCGGAGGCATCATCAACGTAGCATCCGTTGCTGCCTTCGTGCGGCGCTCCGGGAGCGTAAGTTACGGGTCCACCAAGACATGGATGACTGCATTCACCGAAGGGCTTTACCTTGAATTGAAGAGCATTCGTTCCGCGGTAAAAGTCCAGGCGCTCTGTCCGGGTTTTACATACACTGAGTTCCACGATACCGCGCATATCGACCGCAAGAGCATGGCGCCGCCCGCGCTCTGGCTGCGGGCCGAGTTCGTGGTGGACGAATCGCTGCGAGCTTTGGCGCGAGGAAAGCTGTTTGTTGTGCCGGGCTGGCGCTATAAGGCGATCGTGGCGCTCCTCTCGACGCTGCCAAGTCCACTTCGAATTGCCGTGGAAGCGGCTGGCGCAAGGAAGCAAGCCGGCGGCAGATGAATGCAAACTCGGGCTTGCGGCAGGGACGGTTGTGGCAGCGGCCTATGCGGCCGGCTTTTCGGGTAGGCTTGGGATATGAGCGTATTTGACGAAAAGCAGGCGGAGCTGGAGCGGCACGAGTTCATGATGGGCGTGGAGCGGGGCAGGTTGGCGGTGGCGCTTGACCTGCTGACCGACTCGCTGATTCTGGTGGGGCAACATGGGGTGTATTGCGCGTCCAGCCGCAATCCGGCCAAACCGGCGCTGGATTTGCAAGCAGTTCTGGGGGGCATCGAGGGAGCTAAGGCGCTGATCCAGAGTGTGATGGAGGAGCTCCGGGCGCAAAAGCAGGGTTCGGAGTTCAGGGATCAGGGTTCAGGGAACGAAGCCGGAACAGCTTGAGTTGCGGGTGGACAGCGGGTTGGCCAACTCAGTGGAGTCCGCAAGAGTCCAAAGTACGATATGCTGGAGATGCGCGCCCGTAGCTCAGCTGGATAGAGCGAACGCCTCCGGAGCGTTAGGTCGGGAGTTCGAATCTCTCCGGGCGCACCATATAAGCTTTTTATCTGCATCACTTAGAAGGTGCTTTCGCTTTTCTCGCGTTTCATCCTACACCACGCTGATTTCATGGCTAGTCTAGTACTGTACTCCATCGTCATCGCATGGAGGCATCTGTTTGCGATCAATCTTAGATGACTTTGCATGAACGTGCCTTCGTGAACGCCATATTGGCCGACCGTCTCGGGAAGTTGATACTCAGGGCGGTCCCCCGCTGATTCCAAGCAAAAAAATGCTGAAAAGCAGCGAACGATTCCTGTCGATCGGCACTCTTTATGGTTAGCGATCACAATAGCCTGCCCGATTCCTCGATACAATTGTCTGCGCAACCGGGCAGACAATTTCTGATACCGCGCCCGCTGCTTCAACCGGAAGCGCGGGCCTGAATCGGCTTGGCGCCGGCCTCTACGAGGAGCTGTCTACCGACCACTTGTTGTATGAACCCTGCGAAAGGAATTGTCGCGCCATGCTTCAACTACTGCGTAGCTTCATTTCTTCATTCGCCTCTCTGCCTGGGGGCCGTGTGGGCTTGGGAATCCGTGGGATGCGGCGTGTAGTGCCCGTAGCGCTTGCCGCAGTTGTGTTTTCAGGAGTTGGAGCAGCGCTTCATGCACAGCCCGCTCACCGAATCACGCAGCCAGTTGACGTCACGCAACTCCGAGCGTTGCCCAATCATCTTCCCCAGTGGGCAAACCCTGTTAACAACACAGGTTTGCTGCCGGCGGATCGTGTGCTGGATCAGATGACGATGGTTCTCGCGCGTTCCCCAGAACAGGAATCGGCTTTTGAGAACTTTCTCGCCAACCAGCAAAACCCCGCTTCGCCGGACTACCATCATTGGCTGACTCCGGCCCAGGTGGGCGAGCGCTTCGGGCTCTCCGAGCAGGACATTGCAACCCTGACCGGCTGGTTGCAGTCGCAGGGTCTGCACGTCAACTGGGTTTCGCCGAGCCGGGTCTTCATAGGATTCGGCGGCGCGGCGGCGGACATGGGCCGAGCCTTCCAGACTGAGATGCATTCCTACAAGGTGGATGGCGTCGAGCGCATCTCCGCCTCTTCCGATCCCATGATCCCGGAGGCTTTGCTCCCGGCGATCAAGGCCATTCAGGGCCTGTACACGGTGGAGAACCTACCGGCTCATCACATGAGCGCTGGGCAATCGAGCTCTCCCGATGAGAATAGCAACAGCGGCAACCACTACATGGCGCCCGCGGATTTCGTGACCATCTACGACCTGCCCCTCGCTTTGACAGGCGCCGGGCAGGCCATCGGCATCGTGGGCCGCTCGCGGACCAATTTCGCCGATTTCGACAACTTTCGCCGGCTGACCGGGTCCACCTTTGCCAACCCAACTGAGATTGTCCCGACTGCCTTCGGAGGCATTGATCCCGGTCCAGCGCAAACAAGCTGCGCGGCGTCGCCTTGCAATCCTCCCAAAGACCAGGGTGAAGCAACACTCGATGTGCTTCGCGCCGGAAGTGTCGCTCCTGGCGCCAATCTTCTGTTGGTGATCGATACAACGACCAGCGGCGACATTGAAACGGATGCGCAGTATCTGGTGCAAACTTCACCGGTTCCCGTGCAGGTGATAAACATCAGCTTTTCAAAATGTGAGTCATCGGCAGGACCATCGAGAGTTGCCTTCTGGGACACGCTCTTTCAGCAGGCCGCGGCAGAAGGAATCTCGGCCTTCGTCTCCTCTGACGATGCCGGGGCCTCCGGCTGCGACACAGCCTTTGCAACGCCGCCTGTAAGTCCTTCGCCCAACAGCCCGAATTACATCTGCTCCTCCAGCTATGCCACATGCGTCGGTGGAACCGAATTCAACGACGCTGGCAACCCTTACTCCTACTGGAGTTCCAGCAATGGCAATAACCTCTCTTCGGCCTTGAGTTACATTCCAGAGGGCGCATGGAACGAGCCGTTGAATTCAAGCGGCGCTACGCAGGTTGCCTCTTCGGGCGGCGGCGTTAGTTCCGTCATCGCAACCCCGTCCTGGCAGACGGGGACCGGTGTGCCAGCAGCCAGATCAGGACGCTATAGCCCAGACATTGCATTCTCAGCGGCCGGCCACGATGGCTATTTCGCTTGCTATGCGGCAGCCGGCAATAGCTGTGTCGCCGGCTCCAATGGAAGCTACACCTTTGAGTACTTCTCTGGTACATCGGCGGCTGCTCCCTCCATGGCAGGCATCACAGCTCTGCTTAATCAACGTTTGGGCGCAGCGCAAGGCAACCTCAATCCGCAAATCTACCAATTGGCGGCGAGAGCGCCAGCGGCCTTCCACGACGTGACGGTTGCTACCAGCGGCGTAACCGCATGCGACATCGGCACGCCCAGCATGTGCAACAACAGCATCCCTTCGGCAACCGGGTTGACTGGTGGCAAACCGGGATACCTGGTGACGACTGGCTATGACGAGGTGACCGGTCTCGGATCGTTGGACGTGCAAGCCTTTATTGACAACTTTGTCCCCGCCAGCGTGACCACGCCAACGATCACGGTCAGTGGTTCGGAGGTCACACTCGCCCCTGGTGCGACAGCTGGGAACACATCGACGATCACCGTAACACCTGCCAATGGCTTCACCGGCAGCGTCGTGCTGACGGCCGCCATCACTTCCAGCCCTGCTGGCGCACAGTATCTGCCCACGTTGAGCTTCGGCTCAACCAGCCCAGTCAGCATTACTGGCGCCAACCCGGGGACGGCCACGCTCACGGTCTCCACCACAGCGCCAACAACCGCGGGGCTGCTTCAACCGAAACGCCCCGGAGGGCGATGGTACACCCCAGGTGGCGCGGCTTTGGCATGCATCCTGCTCTTCGGCATCCCTGCGCGCCGCCGTAGATGGCTGACGATGTTTGGAATGCTCGGCCTCCTCCTGATCCTCACGGGCGGCGTGCTTGCGTGTGGTGGCGGAGGCAGCAGCAATGGAGGCGGTGGTGGGGGTACCCACATCCCAGGCACTACCCCGGGTGCTTATGCCGTGACCCTAACCTGTACCTCCGGTTCGACGGTGGCAACGGGTACGCTCACTGTCAACGTCCAGTAGCCGCATCCGAAGCAAACGTCCATCCGCTCTTGAAATGCGTCTGGCCCGCGAGTGGTTCTAGCCGGCAATGGGCATTCGTCAACCGGAATGATCGGGGGCGGACTCGCTGGGGCGTTGGCGGTTACACTGAGGTGTGGCCTGCGCAGCGAGAAACACGCAGCCAGGACAAGATCGGACAAGGCGAACATGCACTTCAATTTTGCTTTCACCCTCGTTCAGACTTTGTGGACGCTCACATTTGCGGCGCAGCTGGTGCTGCTCGTGGTTCTGCTGGGACGAGACCGGATGCGGCGCTTTCCGTGGTTCACGGCAAGCATCGTGCTGGCAGCCCTGCAGCTGCTCTCGAGTCGGCTGCTGTTTGGCAAGCTACCCATCTTCACCATGAACGTAGTCTTTATTACGATGGCCGATGCGGTCGCGCTTGTTGGGCTACTGGTGGTGGTGGAGATGGCGCGACAGGCGTTCGGCGGCCTCCCACGCCAGCTTTGGATCGCGAATAGCCTGGGGCTGCTGGCGGTGGCTGGCACCATCCTCGCCCTGTGGGGACCGTGGCCGGCATGGAAGACGCTGACCGCCGACTCGAACCTCGCGGCGCTGCGCTTGATGCAACTGGTTGCACAGAAAGGCGATTTGCTAGTCATCTTTCTCACCATTGGGCTTGGCCTGCTTGTCGTTCTGTTTGGGCGCAAGTACAAGGCTGGCTGGCGGAGCCATACGCAGCAAATTGTAATCGGACTGGCAGTTGCGGCGATTTCTCGGCTGGCATTGGTGTTGATGCTCCAGCACTTGGTGAAGTCGGCGCCGAAGACACAGGCGGAGTACGACCACCTTGTCGGTATCCGGGACAACCTGATCAGCGCCGACAACATCGTGCGCGTGGTTGTGCTGGTGGGTTGGATCGTGTGTTTGTGGATCGACGAGCCGGGAACGAAAGCTGAAGCCGCTGAGCTTCCGGCGGAAGAAGCGCTATAGGGAGATCGCTTGGGCGATTTCTCACCCGGCGGTCTTCTATTCCCTATTCCCTATTCCCTAACCCCTAGATGTGGCAGCTCGTCTGGCCGCGCTTTTCAAGATAGCGCTGATGGTACTCCTCAGCGCGCCAGAAGGTTTGCGCGGGTTCAACTTTCGTGACAATGCGTTTGGGCTTGAAGCGGCCATCGGCGGTGAGCTGCTCGATCTTGGCGCGGGCCTGCGCCTCTTGCTCCGGAGAATGAAAGAAGATGGCGGAGCGGTATTGCTCGCCCCAGTCCGGACCCTGGCGGTTGAGGGTGGTCGGGTCGTGGAGGGCGAAAAACGCGTCCAGGATCTGTTCGAAGCTGACCCGCGCGGGGTCGAAGTCAAGCTCTACGACCTCGGCGTGGCCGGTTGAGCCTGTGCAGACATCCTTGTAGCTGGGCCGGTCAAACTGACCGCCCTCATAGCCGACAGCGGTGGCTGTGACGCCGGGAATCGCGGCAAAAACAGCTTCAACACCCCAGAAGCAGCCAGCCCCGAAAGTTGCTTTTTCAATACTCATGCCCATAAGATGCACGGCTGACGGGTTTGGTATCAAGTTCAGGTTGTCAGGTTATAGATCAGGCCGTAGGGATCTTTGACATAGCATCGGGGGAACTCCGGCTCGTCCTTGACGACTTTGCAGCCCCTTGCCACAAGGCGCTGTTTGGCAGCTTCTACGCTGTCCACGGTGACTTCAAAGACAGGCCCCAGCGCTGGACCGCGCTCAATGAAGAGGTTGATGTGCCTGCCATGCAGGCTGATCATCTGCGGATCTTCGCCGGTGACCTCGAATCCGAGCTGCTCCACGTAGAACGCCGCAGCGGCGGCCGGGTCCGGCGCTTGAATGAGTATGTCTGTGCCGAAGGTGTTTGCCATAGTTGCTACCTCTTCGAGTGAAGTCGGCCAAGTTGCCCGATGCGGCTTTGGGTTAGTTGTCGCCTTCAGTGGCCTGTCTATACTTGGCCGCATATCAATTTTCTTGAATCGCCAGCCCAAGCGGGCTCGACTTGGCGTCAATGGCGCTCACTTCACTTATTGATTTCGCTTGAACCATGGCGTCGATCACTTCGTTCCTTCGCCGCAATGCTCGATCCGTATGCTTGGTTGGCGAAAAGATTGACGGGGATTTGACCATGCCAGCCAGCAGGGCCGCTTCCCCGATTTGGAGCTGATTTGGTTCTTTGCTGAAGTAGTGCCGAGACGCGGCCTCAACGCCGAATGTGTTCTCACCGAAGTACGTCCGATTGGCGAAAATAGTGAAGAGTTCTCGACGGGAGAAATGCCTTTCCAGCTGCACAGCGACGCGAATCTGATTCAGTTCACGGATGAGGTTTCTGCTAGGGGTATAGCAGATTGACCGAGAAACGCGCATGGACAATGTTGACCGAGGGCGATTCAGAGAGTGGAATCCCTCGACTGCGCGAAGGAGAACTCCGGGACCGTCTTCTCCGCCCTCCGCAGCCCCAAGAGCGTCGCGCAGGTTATCCCCGATTGACTCGTAAGGAATTGCTACAGACGAGGATTTCTGACATGGATCAGTCACCTGCGCCATGGTCGCTGGCGCAAACTTCCCAAGGGAATCCGTATCAGGCAATCCGCTTGAGTTGAAATAGAGCCATGCCACCCCAGCGATTGGTACCAGAGCGATCGCGCCAAAGCAAAGTAGACAAACTTTCACTAACCTTCCCATTGAAAATTGTCTCCAGGTCGGAGTGTAGCCGATTTCTGCACATCTCTGAGGCGCAGGAGTGGTTTCTTATCCCCGCTTCTTTCCCCCGAAAGAGCCAGTCCGCTTAGGGCCGCCGGGTTTGCCTTTGTAGCTTGATTTCGCGCTGCCGGGACGCGGCTTGGAGCGAGCGCCGGAGGCGGGCTTGTTGGGGCCTCCGAAGCTGGGCTTGGGCTTCCAGCCGGTCTTGCTCGGCGGCCTTGCGTCCGTGGGGCGTGGCCCGGAGCCGGCGGCCGGGCGGGGCGTGAAGGAGCCTTCGCCTGCATCGCGGCGGAAGGGGCGCTTGGCTGGGCCAGAAGATTTCGACTCAAACGAACGGCTGGGCGAGGAGTCGAAAGAGCGCCCGCCCGGCTTCCTTCCGGCGGACGCAGACCTTTCCCACGGTTTGCTGCTCGGGCGCGCGCCGCCTGCGCGGGGCTTGCCGCTGCTGGTGGTGAAAGGGCGAGCCAGGCCGCCTTCGCTGCGGAAGGGCTTGGCTGCGCTCGGACGAGACGGGCGGTCTGAGCTTGGGCGATCTGGGCGGGAATAGGCGGCGCTGGGGCGGTCAGGCCTGGATCGGGGCGCACTCGGGCGGTCAGCGTAAGGCCGGGGAGCGCTGGAGCGGCTGGGCGCGGGACGGTCCGATCCTTTGATTTCTTCAATGTGGAGATTGGGCGGTCTCACTGGGCCAAAATCCTCATCGCGGTCTGGAGCTTCGCGGGGCGCGGCCGGGCGCTTGAAGGCAGGGCGGTCAGACGAAGCAGGCTTTGACCACGCTGGCTTGCCGGGGCCAGTCTTGTTGAAAGCGGGCTTATCGCCAAATGGCTTCCCCGTTGCCGGTCTCTCCCGGAAACCTCCGCCGGAGGGCGGCTTTGTTCCGACCGGCCGACCGGTCGCGGGTCTGTCTCCATAAGTGCGCGCAGCGGGCGGTTTTGCTCCAAAGGTGCGGCCCGTTGCTGGCCGGTCACTGAACGGTTTTGCTCCGAAGGGCTTACCTGCCGGTGGACGGCTTTCGCCGGTTGATCCGGCGGCAAAGCGCGCTGGCGGCCGGGCAGTACGGTCATCCTTTTGAAAGGATGGCTTTTGAAATCCTGGCTTTTGCCACGCTGGCCCCGCGGAGGGGCGCGCGCCTGCGTGCCGTGGAGAGCTGAAGTCCCGGCCAGCTGGGCGTCTGGGGCGGGATCCCTCCTCGGCTGGGCGCACGGGACGGGCTCTGTCGCTGCCCGAGTCGCCGCCCTCATTGAAGGCTCTCTTGGGCAGATAATCCTTCGGGCCGGGGGCGGGGCGTTCGTCAAAAGATTTGGCCGCAAACGGCCTAGATCCAAACGCCTTGGCGGGGCGCGCGCCGGTAGCGCGCGGCGTCACGGTGGGCAGCTTGCCGGCATCGACCAGGTTGCGTCGGCGGAGATCTTTGGATTTTGGAGTGCGCAGCGTGCCATCGGCAGCCTTACGCAGCAGATCGAGTTCGTTCGCATCCAGTTCGCGCAGATTGCCGGGCTCCTGATCCAGAATCAGGGGGCCGTAGCCCACGCGGCGAATCTTTTCGACGAAGTGGCCGATCTCCTCAAACATCTTGCGCAGTTCGCGGTTGCGGCCCTCGATGAGAACCACTTCGTACCAGGGATTATCGCCCTGGCGGACCTGGCGGATGCGGGCCGGGGAGGTGCGAACCTTTTCAGACCCGGGCTTGCCGCGCTCTATGGTGACGCCGCCGCGCAACAGGTCAAGCTCGCCCTCGCTGGGCTGGCCGGCAACCTTCACCAGGTAAGTTTTTTCCACCCCGGCTGAGGCGCGGGTGAGCCGGTTGGCCAGCTCGCCGTCATTGGTCACCAGCAGCAGGCCTTCGCTCATGTAGTCCAGGCGGCCGACCGGGTAGAGGCGCTCTCGCATCTTGTCAAAGAATTGCATTACCGTGGGCCGGCCTTCGGGATCCTTGACGGTGGTGACGAAGCCCTTGGGTTTGTTAAGGACGAAGTAACGGAGGCGCTCGGCGCCCTGAAGCAGTTTGCCATCCACGCGAATGTGGTCGCGGCCGGCGTCTGCCTTGGTGCCAAGTTCTGTGACCACGGTGCCGTTCACCTGGACACGGCCCTGCTCGATGAGCTCCTCGGCCTTCCGGCGGCTGGACACGCCTGCTTGGGCGAGGATTTTTTGCAGGCGCTCAAGCTTCACCGGAGGGCGCGGCTTCGGATTGAACTCGGGCACGTCTTCGTCTTCGTCCGGCTCGGAACTCTCTGCCGGTTCGGGGCTGACTTCGGCTGCAATCTCAGGTTCAATTGCGGTTGCGGCCTCGCCGTCAGTCTCATCGCCGATAGGGTCTGCGACCACCGCTGGGGGAACTGAGGTCTCGGGTGTGTTTTCTACTGCCTGGGGCGTTTTTGAGATTTCCGGTTCGGTCGATGCAGGTTGCAGGTTGTCGGTTTTCTTGGTCTTAGCGGTTTTCTTCGCCATTTGGGGAATTCTCAGTTTCTGCCTGCTCTGTGGGGACTGTCTCAGCAGGTGCGGCCTCTGCTGGGTCCGGGGGTTCGTTGCTGCCCGCCATCACGGCGGTCTGGGTGGGTTCCGGGGTTTCATCGGGCGCGTCTGACACTTCGCCGAGGATCTCTTCAGTATTTGTTGCGTCCAGTTCGAGGTTTGAATCCTCTGTCTCCGCCGACGTCAGCTCTGTTTCGACCGCGGGCCCGTCGTCGAAACAGAGATCGGCCATCTTTTCGAACTCTTCCATAGACGGCAGCTCGGCGACGTCTTTGAGGCCGAAGCGAAGCAGAAACTCGCGGGTGGTTTTGTAGAGAATAGGCCGGCCGATTACCTGTTTGCGGCCGGCGGTGGCGATGAGCTTGCGCGCGAGCAGAGAACCGAAGACTCCGGACGAATCCACGCCTCGAATCTCATTGACTTCAGGCGCGGTGACTGGCTGCTTGTAAGCGATGACAGCCAGCGTTTCCAGTGCGGGCAGCGACAGCTTGAGCGCCGGCTTGAGGCTTTTGACGAAGGTGCGAACCGCGTCATGGCATTCGGGCTTGGTAGCCATACGAAAGCCGCCGGCGATCTCGCGAATCTCAACGCCGCGTTCGTCGGAAGCATAGCTTGCGATCAGCTCGTCGAGCAGTTGGCGGATGACGGCGCGGACTTCCCGGTCGCGTTGGCGGGCCAGGCGGCGCACCTCCAGCTCGGCATCGGCATCGACGGCAGCAGCCTCAGCGGGCTTCGCGCTGGCCTCTGGGCTTGCTTCGGCGACAGCCTCAACCGGAGTCTCTGGAGCCGAAGCAGGCGCCTCATCCGGCAGAGCGGTGGCCAGGGCCTCGTCCAACCCCATATAAATGATCTGCTCGTGAGCCGGCTGAGGCAGCAGGAACAGGGTTTCGGAGTTCGTTCCGGCGTGGCCCGCGGATTCGGCGGCAGACGCGGCTTCCTGTTCCGCCTTCCATTCGAGGGCGTCGGCGGTAAAGACCGCGGCGAGCTGGGCCAGTGTGACCGGCTCCTCCGCGGCATAGATGACTGCTTCCAGCTTGGCTTTCAGGCTCATCGTTGAATAGGTACCTTAAGTATGGTACCGGAAGTGGGGGAAAGCTGCCCGTGGATTGAGGGTGTGAAACTCATTCAAGGGGGAGAAAAAAGCTGATCGGGGAGGTTAAGCCTACGCGCTCATCAAGGCAGGGCTTGAAAGAGAGTAGGCGGGCAGGGGTGCAGGCGCAGCTTCCTGGGCAGGCGCGGTTTCCACCGGCACATGGGCCAGCTCCCAGGCTGAGCGGTCTTTGAGCAGGCGAGAGACCAGGGCGGTGTGCATGGCGTGGCCGGCCCGCTCGGCAACCACATGGCCCTCGATGCGCCGTCCGGCCAGGGCCAAATCGCCAATCAGGTCCAGCACCTTGTGGCGCACATACTCGTCTGGAAAGCGCAGCGGACCGTTCTCAGGACCCCTCGGCCCCAGAATAATAGCGCTCTCCGGGCCTGCGCCGCGGATGAGGCCCATGTCGCGCAGTTTCTTCTCGTCGGCTTTGTAGCCAAAGGTCCGCGCCGGGGCGATCGTCGTTCCGTAGGTCTCCGCAGCCAGATCCACATAGGCTCTTTGCTGGCCGATGGGCGCGGGAAAGTCGATGGCGTACTGAATGCTATAGCCGGAGCCGGGATAGACACCGATGAATTTATTGCCCTCGCGCACCTCCACGTCATGCAGGATGCGGATGGTCTCGCGACGGCGCCGCTGGGTGCGGATGCCGGCTTCGAGAAAGGCTTGCACATAGGGCAGCGCGCTGCCGTCCAGAATAGGCAGCTCCAGGTTGTCCAATTCCACAATCACGTTGTCAACGCCCATGCCGATGAGCGCGGAAAGCAGGTGTTCGGTGGTGGAGATGAGTACGCCCTGGCGCATGAGGCTGGTGGCGTAACTGACTTTGGCAACATTGCGGCCCGTGGCGGGAATTTCAAAGTCATCCAGGTCGGTGCGGCGGAAGACGATGCCCGATCCAGCGGGCGCAGGCAGCAGACGCATAGTCACCGGCGCGCCGGAGTGAAGCCCCACGCCCGTAAACTCGATGGGCGTGGCAATGGTTTGCTCCAGGTGCGCGGGATTAGCCAATAATCAGTTCTCCAAATGTGCGAAATGATGCGCACTGGTAAGACTAGACGCAAAATTGTTCTTCCGTGCTGTGGCATTTTTGCCACACTCTGCGATCAAAAGCCGAGTATTTGGCCTCAATTGGGCCTGAAAGAGTCTTCAAACCATCGTAAAATCGGGGAATCTTCTCTTGGTTTTTGCTGCCTTTAACGATCCGCTGAAAGGTCTAAAGATGTTCACCGCCCCCGATCTTCCTGTCCCCATGCGCGCTCTGCTGGCGGGAGCGCGTCGCAAGCAGCCCGCGTTGATCGACTTAATTCAGCTCCTGGTGCGAGCGGAATCGCCCTCGGACGATAAGGCCGCCGTGGATGCTTGCGTGGCGCTGGCCGCAGCTCAATCAAAGGCATTGGGCGGGCGTGTGAAACTGTATCGCCAGCGCGGCTTTGGAGATGTATTTGAAGCTCGCTTCGGGCGCAGAGGCAAAGCCGGTTCCGCAAAGCCAATCCTTCTACTCGGCCATCTGGATACCGTCTGGCCGCTCGGCACGCTCAAAACCATGCCTTGCCGGTTGGGTGATGGACGGCTGTGGGGGCCCGGCGCCCTGGATATGAAAGCCGGCGTAGCCATGGCCTTCACCGCCATTGAGATGCTCGTCGAGTCCAACCTGCTGAATCGCGAGATCGTCCTGTTGCTCAACAGCGATGAAGAAGTCGGCAGTCCGGTTTCCCGGCCCATTACCGAGCGGCTGGCCGCCGAGTGCGCCGCCGGCTATGTGCTGGAGCCAGCGCAGGGGCTTGCCTATAAAACCGCCCGCAAGGGCACGGGCAACTGGCGAATCGATGTGACAGGCGTGGCGGCCCATGCCGGAGTGGACTTCGAAAAAGGGGCGAGCGCGATTCGCGAGCTGGCCCGTGTAGTGGAAGCGGTGAGCGGCTGGACCGACCTCAAGCGCGGTTTGACGGTGAGTGTCGGCCTCGCCGGCGGCGGCTCCAAGACGAATGTGATCCCCGCAGAGGCCTGGGCTGAGGTGGATGTGCGTATTGCCCGCAAGGCCGACGGCCCGCGCATCGAACGCAAGTTCGCCGCGCTCAAGCCGGCGGATCGCCGTTGCCAGCTCACCGTGACCGGCGGCATCAACCGGCCGCCAATGGAGCGCACCAGGGGAACCGTGCGGCTCTTCCGCCAGGCCAGGGCCCTCGCGGCTGAATTGGGTTTCACGTTGGAGGAAGCCGCGACCGGGGGCGCCTCCGACGGCAACTTCACCTCCGCGCTCGGCATTCCCACGCTGGACGGCATGGGAGCGGTGGGCGACGGCGCCCATGCCCGCCACGAATCGGTCGTGATCGAACACCTGGCCCCACGCGCGGCGCTCCTTGCGGGTTTGCTGGCTGGGTGCTAACCAGGGGGTGCGCCTGATACACTCCCGTTGAAGAACCCGCAGGAGATAAATAACCCCATGAAACAAGCTGTTTTGATTCTGTTGCTGGCGGCCAGCACCGCCGCAAGCGCCCAAACCCCGGCCAAACCGGCTGCCCCAGCCGCCAGCGCGCCCAAACCAGTCACGGCGTCTAAGCCAGCCACGACAGCGTCCAAGCCAGCTGCCACCGCTGCCCATTCCGCGACGGCTTCCTCTGCCATCAAGCTGCCCCCCGGCGTTCCTCCAGCCAAAGGCATTGTGAAGACTGCGTTTTCTCTGCGCTACCAGGACGTCGTGATCGGTACGGGCGCAGACGCCGAGCCCAATAAGCTATATAAGGTCCATTACACCGGTTGGCGCGCCGCGGACGGCGTCAAGTTCGACTCTTCCTACGACCACCGTCCGCCGATGAAGGACAAGGATGGCAAGCCGGTGCTTGGCGACGACGGAAAGCCCAAGCTTGGTGATCCCCAGCCCTACCAGTTTCCGCAGGGTATGGGCGGAGCCGGGCGTGGCGGGCCGTTTCCTGGCTTCGATCAGGGCTTTGAAGGCATGAAGGTCGGGGGGAAGCGCCGTCTTTTTATTCCCTATGAACTGGCCTATGGAACCCACGCGATCCCAGACCGCGATGCGGATCACCCCGGGATTCCCGCGAAATCCGATCTGATCTTCGATATCGAGCTGATCGATGTAACCGACATGCCCATGCCGCCAAACCACCCCGGCATGGGTGGCATGCCTCCCGGCCATCCGATGCCCCCCATGCACCCCACCACGCCTGGCGCTCCGGGAACACCGGGTGCTCCTGCCGCTCCGGCGGCGCCTGCCAATCCGGCAACGCCTCCTGCTCCAACTGCACCCGCCGCCCCGGCCCCGGCGGCGCCAGCACCAACATCAGCTGCACCAGCAACTCCGGCTCCCACAGCCGCACCAGCAGCCCCTGCCCAGCCGCAAACAAAGTAGCTTGGCACTCTGGGCGCCCGGCAACTCGGCGGGCGCCCAGAGATGATCGGTCTTTCAATATGATTGCTGTGGAGAGAATGCGGGAACATCTGTCATGCGATTCGATTGTGGCTGCGCAGGGCATGGAGTTGATTTCGTCATCGCCATGCAGATGGTCTTTGCTGAAGGGTCCCATTCAATCTCGAAAGGGAACGCCATTTCGAACACAAGCTGCTAAGCTTCTTCGCTTGCTCTCTTGATGTGGTTCGCTATGGCGAATAGGAAAGAGAGTTAGGCTTCATGAGCTTGCTTTATGGTTGTATTCCTGGAAAAGTACCCGCAGCCTGTCTGAAAAAGGTAGTTCCGGCAATCGCGCTTATCGCGGCAATCGGAATAATTCCGCATCCAGCGAAAGCGCTCGGCGATGATCCCATTGTCGTGAGCCATGCGGGAAAGAAAAGTCTGCGGCTTGTGAAATCCGGCGCAGCATCCCCAATTATTGACGACAGTCAGGACTATCCCGGCGTGCTTCGCGCTGTTCTCGATCTCCAGGCGGACATGGAACGAGTCAGCGGCGTCAAGCCGATGGTCCTGACTTCGATGGAAAAGCCTGTTGAGGAAGTGATTCTGGTAGGCACGCTGGGAAGAAACCGGCTCATCGACGAGCTAATTAATGAGAAGAAGATCGATGTCAATGAGATCAAGGGAAAATGGGAATCCACTCTTACGCAGACCGTTGAAAATCCCTTTCCGGGCGTAAGGCGAGCTTTAGTCATTATAGGTAGCGACAAGAGAGGGACAATCTATGGAATCTATACTCTCTCTGAACAAATTGGAGTTTCGCCTTGGTACTGGTGGGCAGATGTCCCGCCGCAACATCACCAGGAGTTATATGTAAAGTCAGGACGGTGGGTCGAGGGAGAGCCAGCCGTCAAATACCGAGGCATCTTTCTCAACGACGAAGCGCCCGCGTTGACAGGTTGGGCAAAGGAAAAATTTGGCGGGTTGAACCACGAATTCTATGTTCACGTCTTTGAGCTGCTGCTGCGGCTGAAGGCGAATTATCTCTGGCCCGCGATGTGGTCGAATGCGTTTAATGAGGACGATCCGCTCAATCCGATTCTTGCGGATGAGTACGGGATTGTTATGGGAACATCGCATCATGAGCCTATGCTGCGAGCCCAGCAGGAGTGGAAAAGGCACGGACCGGGCCCATGGAACTATGAGACAAACTCCGCGGAATTAGACAAATTCTGGGAAGAAGGGATAGCGAGGAACAAGGATCTTGAGAGTACCATCACTGTGGGCATGCGAGGGGACGGCGACATGCCCATGTCTGAAGGGTCCAATATCGCCCTCCTCGAAAGTATTGTTGCCGATCAGTTATCGATCTTGAAAAAGTACAATACTCCAACGCTCGATGCAGATCCAAAGGTATGGGCGCTTTATAAAGAAGTTCAGGATTATTATGAAAAGGGAATGCGTGTTCCCGACAATATAACTCTGCTCTGGAGCGATGATAACTGGGGCAATATTCGACGGCTGCCAACCAGCGAGGAGAGAAACCGCCCCGGTGGCGCAGGAATCTATTATCACTTCGATTACGTGGGAGATCCGCGAAACTATAAGTGGATCAACACCAATGCGCTTCCCCGGATCTGGGAGCAGATGCATCTTGCAAAGAATTATGGCGCTGACCGGATCTGGATTGTGAATGTCGGCGACCTGAAGCCGATGGAATTCCCGATGGAGTTCTTTCTGGCCTACGCTCATCATCCCGAGCGTTGGGGGAAAGATGATTTGATGCGCTTCACGGAGCAGTGGTCTGCGCGGGAGTTTGGGAAGACCTATGCGGTGGAGGCATCCAGCATTTTCATGCGGTATATGCAGCTGATCAGCCGCCGCAAGCCGGAGCTGCTGGACCCTGATACCTACAGCCAAACATCTTATCGAGAGGCAGACAGCGTTTCTGAGGAATGGAAGGCGCTGGTTATTCGCGCCCAGAGAGTCTATGACCAGCTTCCCGAGAATGAAAAGGATGCTTTCTTTCAGCTGATTCTTCATCCGGTGAAGGCGGCAGCCATTGTAAATGAGCTTTACATCGCAGTTGGGAAGAACCGTCTTTATCAAAGCCAGGGCAGAGTCAGCGCCAATGAGTGGGCGGATAAGGCGGAAATGCTCTTCAAGGCCGATGCGGCGCTCTCGGATGAGTACAATCACAAGCTCGCGCATGGCAAGTGGGACCACATGATGGATCAGGTTCACATTGGCTACACATACTGGAACGATCCGCCTAAAAATATCATGCCAGAAGTTCGTCGAGTGAATGCAGTCAGCGGCGCGAAGATGGGAGTTGCGATTGAAGGTGCCACTCAGCAGGGCGCCGAACTGAATCTGCCGCCCATCGATCGGCTCGACCCGGTGGCTCCGTATATCGATGTCTTCAATGCCGGCGACCAGCCGTTCCAAATGAATGCATCGGCAGATAAGCAGTGGATCAAGCTGAGTCAATCGGCGGCCACTGTAACAAAAGATGTACGGCTCTTTGTCGAGATCGACTGGAACAGCGCATCCATAGGAGAAGCGAACGGAACGATCACGATTACAGATGGCGGCAACAGCCGTGTTCTGGTTCATGTGGCCACAAGAAATCCAGCTCCGGATCAAAGGTCGAAGATGAAAGGGTTTGTTGAACTCAATAACTATGTATCCATTGAGGCTGAACATTTCATGGCTTCAGATCCAGTTGAAGATGTTTCGTGGCAGCGAATCCCGGACTTTGGCGAAACACTTTCTGGCATGACTGCATTTCCTGTCACAGCGCGGAGTTTTGACAAGCAGCGGCCATCTCCGACGCTTGAGTATGAAACTTACTTAAGCCAACAGGGCGTGTATAACCTGGATTTGCGCATTGCGCCGACGATGAACTTTGTACCGGGACGCGGTCTTCGTGTCGGCGTCAGCATCGACCAAGGCCCAGCGGAAATGGTCGAGATTATTCCCACGAACTCTGCCGATGCATGGAGAAAGGTAGTCGCTGACAATATCAGACATGCCCTGGCGGCTATCAAAGTAGAATCTCCGGGAGTGCATATTCTAAAGATTCACATGGTCGATCCAGGTGTCGTGCTTGAAAAGATCGTCATGAGTCATGGCGACCTACCGCCAAGTTATCTTGGGCCTCCGGAAAGTCCTTTCCTGAAATAGAAAAGGCAGGAGGCGGCAATTGCTTAGGCGGGCTACGCCGTGGCAGGCAGCTCCGGCGTCGCCGCAAGCAGCTTCCGCGTGTAATCCTGCTTTGGACTGGCGCACAGAGCCACGGCCTCGCCGGTTTCAACAAGGCGTCCACGCTCCATCACCGCGATGCGCGTACACAGATAGCGCACCAGCGGCATGGAGTGCGAAATAAATAGATAGGTGAGCCCGTGTTCGTGCTGCAAGCTTCGCAGCAGGTTCACGATCTGCGCTCCCACGCTCACATCCAGCGCAGAGATCGGCTCATCCAGAATCAGCAGCCGGGGCCTGAGCGCCAGCGCGCGGGCAATGTTGATGCGCTGCCGCTGCCCTCCTGAGAACTCGTGCGGATGCTGGGTGAGCGCCGACTCGTCCAGCCCCACCTCACGCAGCAGCTCAATGGCCTTGGCGCGCAGTGAGGCGCGATCCGTTCCGATGCCTGCCTCGCCCTTATGAATCAGCAGCGGTTCGGTCACGATTTCCAGTACGTTCATGCGCGGATTCAGCGCGGCATAGGGATCCTGAAAAACGGGCTGCATCTGGCGGCGCAGGCGGTGCAATTCGCTGCCTGAGGCGCGGGCCACGTCGGTTCCGTCCACGCGCACGCTGCCCCGGCTCGGTTCTACCAACCCCAGAATCATCCGCGCCAGCGTGGTCTTGCCCGAGCCCGATTCGCCCACGAGCCCCAGTGTCTCGCCCGGCTCAACCGTCAAAGACACATCTTCAACCACGTGCCGCCATTCCGTTCGCAGCCCTGTCTGCCGCGGATAGCTCTTCCAAACCGAATTGACCTCAACCAGCGCCATGCACCGATGGTAAATGCGCAGGCAGGTCTGCATTCAGCGCAATCGCGTATGCTAGCCGTCATGGGGCTTCCGGCGGGCGATTTGGAACTCGTACAGATTGTGGATGCGGCGCTGGCCGATGCGGCGCAGCGGGCGGGAGTGTGGCTGGCCTGCCGGCTGGGCTGTACGCAGTGCTGCCATGGGGCTTTTGCAATCAATGAGCTGGATGCTCTGCGTCTTGGCGCAGGTGTGGCAGCGATCAGGGACTCTGAGCCGGAGTTGGCGGCGGAGATTGCGCGACGTGCGCGGGCTTGGATTGCCGAGCATGCCGCGGAATTTCCCGGCGATGCAGAGACCGGGCGGCTCGGCGATTCGGATGAAGAGCGGGAGCGGTTTGAGGAGTTTGCCAACGAGGCGGCCTGCCCAGCGCTCGATCCGGCGACAGGCCGCTGCGATGTGTACGCCTGGAGGCCGATGACGTGCCGCGTCTTCGGTCCGCCCATCCGTATGGAGGCCGGCATGGGAGGCGCAGCGGCGCTGGGCCACTGCGAGCTCTGCTTTGTTGGCGCCAGCGAAGGTGAGGTTGCACGCTGCGAGATGACCATTCCGCATGAGTTTGAAGCCGGCCTGCTGGACCAGTTGGGCGAAACGGCCGAAACGGTTGTGGCGTTCGCGCTGCTGCGATGAGGCGTATGGGTTCGTCAGTTCCCACCCTTTCCGCAAAGAGCGCGGAAAGGATGGAGCACCCGGTTAGCGGCGCATCACGCGGTCACACTTTGAGAAGAAGCGATGGCCTCCGATATTCATCCGGTTCCCCTTGTAACAGATGGTTCGGGACAGGCCACAGACCGGATTGCCGGCTCCGATCAGAATGGCTTTGGGCCGCTGAGGAGCTACAGCTCAATCGCAGCCGTGAGACCCTCGGGGCCTGCCCCGACGATGATCGCCGTTTGTTGCTTCATGGTTTTACTTCGGCTCCTTGCATAGTCGTTTCATCACCCGAGTCATAGACGAAAAGATTTTCGTTCCGCCAGAACCAGCCATTCGGCGAAACATAGACCAAATGCAACCCCAGCCGCTGGAGGCCGTCTTCTCCGAGCTTCCAATAAGAAATTACGATCGGTGCCGCACCAAATTGACGATGAAGCGCCTGCAATTCCTGCAAGGTTACTTCCGCAGACAAGTCCCGGCCTCGCCGGAAAATTACAAAGGATCCTCGGCATCGGCAGGTGGGAAAGTACGCCGACTCGATGCTGGTGTATGCGAGAATTGCGGGGGCCGATATGTCCGGATTTACCACCAGGGGGCGCCGTGTTAGGCGTGTGCGCGCGAGCCATTCGGCCGTTGCCTTTGCTCCCGAAAAAGGATATAGGCACTCCTCTACGATGGTCTGCACGCAAGCCAGCGTCTGCACACCAAGGAGAATCACGAGTACAAGCTGTGCGAGTTGGGGACGCAGCCAGGGCCGGTCCCGGCCATCGGGCTGATTCATCATCAATGCGATCACGTAGCCAACAAAGAGAAGAGTGGCGTGCAGTGGCATAGGGACATGCACGGTTGCCCATACTGCTGCCGTCCACAACAGCGAAACCGAAATCATAAACCACCGGCTCCGTCGCGCCGACAGAGCCAATACCCCGAAAAGCCAAAGGCCAATGGTTAGGGACGCGACCACCGAGGATAGATGCATCCAGGGCGCAAGCAATTGCTGAGCCGACGCCACGAACGCGCCAAGAGCAGAAGGCGCGAAGTAGGGCGAAATCCTGCCGATCCCGGCCACCAAATAGCCGGGCGTGAGAGGACCAGCCCCATCGTATTGTGGCGTGTAAATATCCTGCGCAGGGCGCAGCGTGAAGTAACAGGCCGCTAATGCTGCCCCCAGGATGGCGGCAGATATCCAGAACCTGCGTTCCTTCAACTTTCCCACTGCGGCACTCCAGCTTGCAATCGGTGCAAGCCAGTACAACCACACAAAAATGCCGGCCACAACCGGAATTGCCAAAAAGTGCGAGTTGATTGCCAGGGCCAGTAGAGTCATCGCCAGCCAATGCCGCCGCCGCCCAGCCAGCAGGCAACGCGCTGCCGCGATCAACAAAACGCCTGCCAGCATGTAACTCCGGGCGAGGACGCCCATGTAAAAAAATATAGACACGCTAAAAACAATCGAGACCCGCATCACCAACGGCAAGCGGCGCTCGGAGAGAACCAGCCACGCCATTCCCAAAGAGAGCACATAGTTAATCCCCTGCATCCAAGCCATATTCGAGGACAGGTGCGATGGGAAGTAAATCAGCAGATACCACATAGCTGGATGCCCCTCGTATCGAAGATGATGGAGGAGTTCGAGTAAATTCGCGCTTCCGCGCGCAATCAACCAAGCCTGCGCTTCATCTAGATACATCTCGTGTTTATATGTCACTAAAGCGAGTACAACAGCGAAAAGACCAAGGAATCCGTAGATTGCGGCGGTCTCTCGGGATGAGTTATTTTGTTTTGTCAATGAAATTACCCTATCTGGTTTGATGCTTGTGGAGAATTGGCTACGCCACTCTGCAGGTATTCGTCTCTTGCTGAAGTCTAGCAAACCGTGGTAGATGTTTTGCGAATCCTGCACAGATCTCAGCACTGCGACGAAGTTCTATCTAGTGGATCTTCTAATGTAACGGGAGATCCCCCGGCTCTTCCGGGGAGGCAGCAGCAGTTTGACATATACGGGAGTCCATCCAGAAACTCTTCGACGTGAGCCGCCAAGCACACAGTCAAGGAGAAACCGGATGGACGAGTATGAAAGCTTAAGCCACTCGAAATGGGAGTGCAAGTACCATGTAGTTTTAATACCGAAATGCCGCAGGAAGGTGCTGTACGGCAGCCTGCGCAAGCATTTGGGTGAGGTGTTCCGCAGGCTGGCGGAGCAGAAGGAGAGCCGGATCGAAGAGGGGCATCTTCAGGCCGATCATGTCCATATGATGATCTCGATCCCGCCCAAGTACGCCGTATCGCAGGTGGTGGGATTCATCAAGGGCAAGAGCGCAATCCACTTGGCGCGGGTGTACGGAGAGCGAAAGCAGAATTACGCTGGGCAGAGTTTTTGGGCGCGAGGATATTTCGTGTCAACGGTAGGCCGCGACGAGGCTGTGATCCGCGATTACATTCGCAACCAGGAAAAGGAAGATCAGCGAATCGACCAGATGAACATGTGGAAGTGAGCTGCCACCGACAAGGTGGCCCCAATCAATCGGGGCCGCGTTAGCGACCCCGCTCAAGCCGCTTCGAGCGGCTCACAAAATGAAGCCCCCGGCTCTACCGGGGGTAATCTCACTCATCGAGGGCGCCAGATTCGCCAAGCTCGTGAAGGATGGTGTGCCCAGATGCTGTGGAGAGCCAGGCCGCCGGATCGCGATAAACTGAGAATTGGAAACCCCGATGCCAATGCGCCCTTGCTGGGTTGAGATTCGCACCCGAAATCTCGAAGAGAATTATCGGTATCTGACCAGCCTTGCCGCCGGTGACGCGGAGTTGCTTGCGATCGTCAAGGCTGACGCCTATGGGCACTCGCTGGCCTTTTGCGCTCCGGCGGCGGTGCGTGCTGGAGCCTGCTGGTTGGGCGTTACCAGTGTGGAAGAGGGCGCGGCGGCGCGCGGGCTATGCCCCGAGGCCAGGGTGCTGGTGATTGGCGGCATCTTTGCAGGGCAAGGCGCGGCGGTGGTGCGGCACGGGCTGACGGCGGTGGTTTGGGAGCTTGGCCAATTGGACGAGCTTGAAGACGCCGCGCGCACGGCTGGAGCACGGCCTGGTTCGGTCGCGGTTCACCTGGAGATCGACACCGGCATGAGCCGCCAGGGTGTGAGCACAGATGGGCCGGACGATGGGCTTGACGCGGTGTTGACGCGACTCGTCGCCGGGTCGCCGCTCCGGCTTGAGGGCGTGATGACCCACCTGTTTGCCGCCGACGAGGCTGACGGCCGAGTGACCGGGGAGCAGCTTGTCCGCCTGGGTGCGGCGCTCGAGCGGATCGAGGTTTTTGGCCTGTTTCCGGATTGGCTCAACGTGGGCAACTCTGCCGCGCTCCTTGCGGGAAACGCTGGCAGGATTGCGGCATTGGCTGCCCGCCACGGCATGAAGGCGATGCTGAGGCCGGGGCTGGCTCTCTACGGTTTAGCGCCGCAATTTGAGCCGTGTTCAGACAGCGATCCAGTTCAGAATGCATTGGCCTCGGCGCACGGCCGGTTGCAGCCGGTATTGAGTTGGAAGACTGCCGTGGTAAGCGTGCAATCCGTCGAGGCCGGCGCGGTGGTGGGCTATAACGGAACCTTTGTGGCTACGGAGCCGATGCGGCTGGCGCTGCTGGCTGTGGGTTACGGTGACGGGCTCGACCGGCGGCTGGGCAATCGATTCAGCCTGCTGGTGCGCGGGCAGCGCGCGCCGCTGGTGGGCCGCATCAGCATGGATCAGGCGGTGCTGGACGTGACCGGGATCGCTGGTGTGGAAGCTGGAGACGAGGTGGTGATCCTGGGTACGCAAGGCGATGAGACTATCACCGCCTTCGATCACGCCGAGGCTTCTGGGACAATTCCGTGGGAAGTATTTACACGGATTGGCGCGCGGGTGATGCGGGTCGCGGTTTAGACTCTGCCTGACTCGCATCCTGATACCAAAGTTGTCGATCGCCCATTCGGAGGGAGCAGGGGCATTCATGCCCCTGAAAACATGCCCCGAACACAGCGGCCTTTAGGCCCGGACCGGGGCAATCTAAAGCGAATACAGCTGTAGAAAACAGGCGGCCCATACCTAAGAACATGAGAATTGGGTGTAGCCAGTCTCGATCTGAGACCTGGAACAGGCACCGAAAATTTACTTTTCCGCCAGCGCCGGTTGGCCATGCGCCGCGCTCAGCCGCCGCACCAGCACCGGAACGCCGAACGCCACTCCCACAACGACCGCAGTTGAAATCAGGTCGTTGCGATAGAAGGGCAGCGCCGCCACATAGCAGGCGCCCAGTCCGGCCAGCGTGCGCGGATACATGCCTCCGCCAATCCATACCGCATAGTTCGAGAGAAGAAAGAACGAGGTCGGTCCCAGCAGTGCCGCAGCGCCGGTCCGCACAACTGTGGTCCGGCTCTTCAGCAGAATCTGCCCAAGCGCCATCGCCGCCACATACCAAGCCCAGGTCATTGCGTACCCCTCCCAGCGGAAGCCGAAGTGGTAGGCATAGACGGTCAGGTAGTAGTCTGCGGCCATGAGCGCGGCTAGCGGAGCAATCATCTCCCGCCATGAGCGCCGCGCGCCAAAGTAGAGCAGAGCGCCGCCGACCGCAGTGAAGTTCCACCACCCGGCATGGGGCAGCACATGTGTCAAAACGGCAACCAGCAAAAGCAGATAAGCAAACATGACTACCTCAATCTTCTCGGTTTACGGGAGGATCTCCCACTTCAGGGGCAAGCGTTCGGGCGGGACTAACCGCCCTTTTATTGTGGGGTCCAAACGCTGCCGGGTCAACCCGAATCGTTTCACACGGTGAACATTTCTTTCAATGTGAAGCAAATCTATCCAACAGCTACTTCGGAGCATCACGACTGGGCGCCGATTCGGCATCCAGCGTAATCTGGCGCCGGATGCTGTACCTCACCGGAGCTCCACAAACGGTTAGGGCCGCATCCTCGCAATCGCGCTCCAGAACATCGACGGGATTGTCCATCGTTGCTGAAACAATCCGGCCAGTTTCCGGCGATATTTTGAGATTTGCCTCGAAGGTTTCCCGGCCCACGGCCGCGGTGAACTTGCCATCCTGGCCCTTTTCCACCTCGACCCAGTTGTTTTGGGATGCGCCGACCGGGGTGAGCATCCAGGAGGCGGGCATCTTGATCTGCGACTCCGCCGGGGGTACATGGCGGACGACAACGGTGGCAATCTTTGCCGCCTGATCGACCGATTGGAGCGTGATATCGAAGTCGATGGTGTCCTGGCCAAAGATAACGCGGAAGCCGTCTGCCCAGGAATTCGGCGTTCCATTCTTCACGTAGACATGATCTCCCGCGTGAACCAGGTCCTTCTGCTGCATGGTCAGCATGGCGTCGGCATAGAACGTGAGCAGATCGGTGATGGGTCCGATGAGGATAGGCTGCGGTTTGCTGAGATCGGGAATGGTAAAGGGATAGCCGGGCGTAAGAGACAAGGACTCGCGTAACTCCTGGCTCGCCGGCGAAAGAACGAACGGCTGGCCATTCACATGCAGGTCCTTCCATGCGAATTCTTCAACGAACATTCCCGATGCGGCTTTCTTCACCACACCCTCGGCATGCGCTTCGTAGCGAATGGTCCCCTGATGCCCTTGATTGACGCCCGTCATCTTATAAGCGATCGTCTCGCCCTCCTGGTAATGCCGCACCAGGGTTGGCGTGGGCGCAGCCGCCGGTTGCGCGGGCTTGGGGCTCTGGGCGAGAAGAACTGTGGGAACAGAAATGCTGAAAGAGAACAGAACAATAGCCGACAGAAGCGCATATCTCGTGCGGGCGGAGGACAGGCGCATCGCGGCAGCGGTGGCCATGGATTGCGACACAGGCAGTTTCATGATGCTTTCTCCCGATTCTTGTAAACAGTGATTGCGCGCGACGCCCACTGAAGCTGCGCCTCAAAGCCGAGGATGCCGTTTTCCAGGGCAAGCCTGCCCGACACTCCCAGTTTTTTCGCATGGTCGGCCAGGAAATTTTTCAGTGTTGGAAGATAGATCTGCAACTCGGCTTCAAAGGCTTCAAGGAAGCGCAGAGTGGCTGGCTCGCCCGCCGCGCCGTCGAGAAATGCAAACCGCAGCATCAGTTCATTCAGGTGGTTTCCCACGTCGTCTTGCCCAATGGGCGAGGTCAACCATTGCATCAGTTTGGCCAATCCCGCAGGCGTGATGCTCAGAACTTTGCGCCGCCTGAGTCCGGTGCTGGCGACAATGCTTCCCTGGACCAGACCCTGCTCTTCCAGCCGGCGCAGCGCCGGATAGATGGCCCCGGGGCTGTCGCTGTAGCCAGCCATAGGGGTATCCGTGAAGATCTTTCGCAAATCGTAGCCGGACGACGGCCTCTGCTGGATCAAACCCAGCAGCGCATAGCCCAGTAATGCAATCTCATTCCGACTCATAGTACGAATCATACTATTACGATTCGTACTGTCAAGTGAAAACGAATGTGTGCGAAGGTTTCCTGCGCTAGTTCCCTGATAATTGGCCTTGCGATTGCTCTTTCTTACACTGCTGAAACGGCTCCCGGGATCTGCTTCACCGCTGCTCCCGCCCACCCATCGCTTGGCCGGCGTCGTCGTGCCCGCCCACGATGTAGACCCAGCCGGCCAGCGGAGAGCGCCCGGTAGCTCTGCCAGTGCCCAGGTACGAATAGGCAAAGCGGAGATCGTTGAACTCGACCGTGGTCCACGTACGATTGGGAGTTAGCTGAGGTGGGTCCATTCCCGGCACCGGCAACTGGCCCACATCGCGCACCACCGCCCACATGCCCCAGTCCAGATAGACCTGGCCAAGCGGAGTGCGCTTGGCAGCCTCGGTGGCCGCTGTCGCCGGTGGCCTGAAAATTACGTCCTGCCGTGGGTCGCTTTCGATCTCCCCGGTCCAGGTATTGATCTCGGCGGTTTGATAAAACTCCGCAGTCTCAAGAATCGCGTGCCAGCGGAAGGGGTTGATGGGGTAGGGTTCCACGCCGATGCGCTTCACCGGAGCGGTGGTGAGTTGAGCGTTCTCAACCAGCGCTTGCGCCTGTGCATGTTCCGCCCAGCGCCAGCACCACAAAACCACGATTGCAGTCAAAGCAAAGATCGCCCAGCCGCGCCCGCGAAATACCTCGCGCCGTGCGCCGATCTCGCCGCCGACAAGCCCCAGCAACCCCGGAACAAGCAGCGCCAGCGCCAGCAGCACCCACAGCACCGGCTCGATAATATAAACAAAACTGCCCGCATACCAGCGCGGATTGAAAGGGAAGAAAGGCCGCACGCCGTAGTTGTTTGTCCAGTCCAGCAACAGATGACTGAGCGCTGCAATCAGCGCCGTGGCGTAGAGCCAGCCCCAGTTCACTGGTTGCGGCGCACCGGTTCTTGTAAATTTGGTTGAGATGAAAGTTTGACTGCTTTGAAAGGGCACGGCTTCAGCCGTGCCGCCAGACAGGCCTGGAATTCTGGGCTTTAGCCCTTGGGGGAAGACGTCTTCCCTTGCATGCATTCCCCCAGCGGCTAAAGCCGGCATCGAATCTGAGTGTTCTACGGCACGGCTGAAGCCGTGCCCTTTCAAAGCCTGTGAGCCGAGCTTGCGAGTAAGCCGCCTCTTTCGCCAGCGATCGAATAGCCAAACCAGCCCCACCGCAACCCCAGCCACCGCAGGCGCGCCAATGAAGGTGTGCGTAATGCCGCGATGGTGCTTCAACTCGTCTACAGGTCCGCCGAACTCCCACAAAATGTCCATGTCGGCAGCCTCAGCAGCCAGCACGGCGGCCAGTGTGGCATAGGCGGTTTTGCGGTTCAGCCCCGCCCGGCCAATGCACGCGCCGAAGAGAAAATGGGTGACAGGATCCATAACGGTCTGCAACCCATACTATCCTGCCTTGCGGCCCTATAATTCTCCCCATGGGCGACCCCAGCAACTCGAACAACCCGATCAACCCAAACATCTCCCCGGCCGAGCGGGCCGCTGAACTGCGTGCCGAACTGCGCCGCCACGAGCACCTCTACTACGTTTTGGATTCACCAGAGGTCACCGATGCCCAGTACGACGCTCTGATGAACGAGCTCAAGCGCATTGAGGCCGCGCACCCGGAACTGCTGACACCCGATTCGCCCACCCAGCGCGTAGGCGGCAAGCCGGCTGAGGGATTCAAGAAGGCGGCCCACTCGCGCCCCATGCTCAGCCTGGATAACGCCTATTCGACAGAAGAGCTGGCCGACTGGGACCGCCGTGTGCGCGAACTTGCCGGTCCGTTGCCGGTAGAGTACATGGCCGAGTTCAAGATGGACGGCCTGAGCGTAGCGCTGAGCTATCGTCCTGCGGACGGCGGAGGCTCAAGGCTGATTGCTGGACTAACAAGGGGTGACGGCCAGACTGGCGAGGATGTTACCTCGAACATCCGGACGATTCGGAGCGTGCCGCTGACGATTGCGGCCGAAAAGCTGAGCAAGGCCGGGTTGCCGGAGGGATTCGAAGTACGCGGCGAGGCGGTGATGCCGGAAGCAGCTTTTCTGCGCCTCAATGAAGAGCGCGAGCAGCAGGGGCTTGCCCCGGCGGTCAATCCACGCAACGCCGCCGCCGGAACGCTGCGCACGCTGGAACCCAGCATCGTCGCCAATCGCCGCCTGGACCTTTATGCCTACTTCCTGCTGGTCGAGGGCGAATACTGGCCGCGGGGCCAGCGTGCGACACTCGATGCCCTGGTGACGCTTGGCTTCCGTGTTAATCCCCACCACAAGCTGGTCGCCTCGATCGAGGAGATGGTCGAGTTTATCGACAAGGCCGAGGCCGTACGCGCCACGCTTGGCTACGAGATCGACGGCGTGGTCTTCAAAGTCGACTCGCATGCCACCCAGCAGCGCCTCGGCTACACAGGCCGCGCGCCGCGCTGGGCCATTGCCTACAAATTCACGGCCAAGTCGGGCGTTACGCAGGTCAACGCCATCACCGTGCAGGTGGGCCGCACCGGCAAGCTCACGCCGGTTGCCGAGCTGACGCCGGTCTTTATCGGCGGCACCACGGTGAGCCGCGCCACGCTCCACAACGCTGACTTCATCGAGCGGCTGGGCCTCAAGCTGGGTGACTGGGTAAAAGTCGAGCGCGGCGGCGATGTCATTCCAAAAGTAGTGGAAGTGATCGCCGACAGCGGACATCCCAGGGGCACGAACGAGTTTCAATTTCCAACCCAGTGCCCCGAGTGCCAGAGCGAAGTCGTCCGCGTTGAGGGCGAAGTGGACTATCGCTGCGTGAATGCCAACTGCCCCGCCAAGCTGCGCGAAAGCCTGCTCCACTTTGGCAGGCGATCGGTGATGAACATCGAGGGGCTGGGCGACGCGGTGGTGCAGCAGCTTGTTGATCGAAAACTGGTGAAGAGCGTCGCCGATATCTACTCCTTGGACGATGTGACGCTACTTTCGCTTGAGAAGGAAGTAACGCGCAAAAACAAGGCCACTGGCATTGAGGAGACGAAAACGGAGCGCTTACTTGGCCCAAAAGCCACTGAGACGCTACTCGGCCAAATTGAAGACTCGAAAGAAGCCGGATTAGCCCGTATGCTGATGGGCCTGGGTATCCGCTTCGTAGGCGAACGAACAGCCGAGTTGCTGGCAGAGAGGTTCGGTTCCATAGACGCGATCGAAACCGCCGCCGAAAAGAACCCCGAAGAGCTGGAGCGCGTAGAGGAGGTCGGTCCTCGCATTTCGCAGGCCATTGTGGAGTTTTTTGCTCAACCGTCTAATAAGGAACTGGTGGAGGCGCTAAGAGATAAGAAATTGAAAATGACCGCTGAGATAAAGAAGCGCTCGGATCGACTTGCAGGTCTTACTTTTGTTCTTACGGGCACATTGCCGACTCTCAGCCGTGACGAAGCCAAGAGGAGAATCGAAGAAGCTGGTGGCAAGACAACCGGGTCAGTTAGCAAGAAAACCGATTACGTTGTGGCTGGCGAAGAAGCTGGCTCTAAATTGGAAAAGGCCATCGAACTCAAGGTTCGAGTGTTGAACGAGGCCGAACTTCTGGTATTACTTACAGCAGAATCTGTCCCAGATGAGGAAGACGGAACATTGTTATCGCACCCCGCCGAATAAGGAGACACAAAAGTGGATTTTGTGGTTATCGACGTTGAGACCGCCAATGAAGACTTGTCGAGTATTTGCCAAGTTGGTATCGCGTCTTTCCGTGACGGCGAATTGTCAGGTACATGGGTATCACTGGTCAACCCGGAAGACTATTTTAGCCCGATCAATATTTCAATCCATGGCATCGATGAGTATCAGGTTGAGGCTGCCCCGACCTGGAAAGAGGTTTTTCCTCATATCAGGTCCCTATTGCAGGGAAGAATTGTAGTGAGCCATACACCATTCGACCGAGCTGCCCTGGCCAGGGCCTGCGAACGTGCTTGCTTAGCTGGATGCGAATGTACTTGGCTCGATTCGGCGAGAGTGGTCAGGCGGGCGTGGCGGGAGTTTTCCAGGTCTGGATACGGTCTCTCCAATGTGGCGGCTCACTTCGGCGTTGAATACAAAGCGCACGATGCTCTAGAAGATGCCAGGTGTGCTGGATTGCTTTTGCTCCGCGCTATTGCAGAGACGGGACTTAGCCCCGAGCAATGGCTTATCCGGGTGGCGCAACCAATTGATCCAACTGGCTGCCTACATACGAGAGATGGCAATCCAGACGGCGAGCTTTTTGGCGAGGTTCTTGTGTTTACTGGAATGTTGTCGATTCCTCGAAGTGAAGCCGCGGATGCCGCCGCCGCAGCGGGGTGCCGCGTTGACGGCAGCGTAACGAAACACACCACAATGTTGGTGATTGGCGATCAGGACTTGCGTAGACTTGCTGGCCACGAGAAGAGTTCAAAGCACGTGAAAGCTGAACAGCTTATTGGCAAGGGCCAGCAGATACGCATTCTCGGGGAAAGTGATTTCATGCACATCGCATCGCGAGTCGAAGCGCCGAACAGTGTATTGAGGCGCTAACTACAGAGTCCTCCAACTAACCAGAGCGCCGGCGGGAGGCTCTGTCGGGATGCCGGTCAACGGCGCGCATTTGACGTTCCCGTTCGCGTTCCCAGGCGTCTGCGCGCCAGTTGCGCGAGGCAAAGGGAGGCGGCTCGCCGGGTGCCAGCAAAGGCTCCTCCACTGGCGGTCTCCCCGGCATGGTCACCAGTTCCGGCTGCGCCCTGAGAGGCGGCCGCTTGGGCTGGATCAGTGCGAGCGGCTCCGGCAACTGCGCAGAAGGCTCACCCTTGCCATACGCCGCGTTCGAGGTCAAGCTCGTATCGGTGGCCGCAGCCTGCGCGGTCGCTTGAGCTTCCTCGGCCACACCGGGCTGCGGCCGATTCGCCCGAGCCAATGTGATGTATTCGTCTACCAGCTTGTGCAGGCAGGTTTGCCCGCACAAATGCTTCATGGCTGGACGGAGCCTGATGTTGGCGCTGAATCCGCTCACCCGCAGCTCTCCGCCCTGGTCGTAGGCTACAAACCAGTGGTTGGTCTGCTTCTTCTCCGTTCCGCAGATGTCACACGATATCGCCTGCCGGATCAACGCATTTCCCCCAGTCCGCACAGCTTTTCTGCGGATTGGTCGATTCCAACTCGATCTTCCCGTCTCTTCGAGGCGGCCAGAGCCGATTGCCGGCACGCCGCGCCGTCAACCGAACGAGTAATCCCACGGAATCGCCCTGCTCTATTTCATCGTTTATTCGCGGGATTGGGTGAGTGAACAGGCGGGAGAATACGGAACAGGATCAATTCTGGACAGAAAGTTTGGCTAGCGTACTGAAACGGGACACGGTCCGGCTAGGCAGGGAAATCGTATTGGGAAATGGTGCATTGGCGCGGAAGCACTCAGGCGGTTGTCAGCCTGTCGTGTGCCGCTTTGGCGCGGATCAGAAGGTCGGCGAAATGGGCGCGTGGCGCAACGTGAGCCTGATAATACTTCCAGGATTCCATGCGCTGAAACTCCGCCAGAGACGGGTTGCCGAGCAGGCGTTCGCAAGCCTCCAGGCAATCCTCGTTGGAGCGGTAGATCGAGATGTGATCCAGCGGCGCGATCAGCTCGTTGCCGATAGGCTCGCTCACAATGCACTTCGACCCGGCCAGATATTCCGCCATTTTGATTGCGATGGCTCCGAACAATCCCCGGAAGTAGATGCCGATGAGCGGCCGTTTTGCCCAGCGAATGTATTGGGGCTGACGGCACGGCATGTTGGTAATAAGGTCTGGATAGGTCTTATGCGCGAGCGGAGTCGGCACGATCCCTCCAACAACGCGGCTGCCAAATTCCCGCTTGAGTGCGCGCAAAAGGGAGACTCGCTGCTCGTTGATGCCCTCATCGCCAGGCGATTCTTGCGGTTCCCAAACTCTGGTTTGAAACAGGATGGTGGTGTCCACGGGTTGTTCCGGCCTGTGCTCGAAAAACTTCCATTGGGGCGTGGCGAGATAGCGGTAGATGGCCTTCAGCCTGCTTTTCGAGGCTGAAGGCAAAGTGCCGGCAAGTGCCGCAAGCGCGGCTAACATGCTGCGCCGCGAGTGGCTGGCCATCAGCAATCCGAATGGGATGATTTTCTTTTGCAAGGCAGTGGAATAGCGCGTGTTGATGTTCCGCTTTGCATATACATCGCACCACTCCAGCAGCGGCATTTCCCATAGATCGCTGTGGTCGCTGAGCTCGATTGCGATTTTCAGGCCATCTACATCCAGCGCAACACAAATGGGGTTTTTAATCCATTTCACGCGGCGCAGCTTCACGGCTTGCGGCTGTTCATAGAGTCCCGCCAGGGTTTGCCCAAGCAGAAAGAGGTCAACGTTCTCGCCGATGTAGCACTCGATCAACCCGTTATCCCTCTTTGCGATTTCCCGGCGTTCCTGCCGCGCTTCTTGAAGACAATACTTTCTTGCAGCAGAAACAGCTGCAAAACTGGCGGGTTTACTGCCGGGGCGCGAAGTATCCTTTGCGCGCGCGCACCTGATAGTGCCGGTCGTTGCAATAGAGATAAATGGGGCGGAAGGCGCCGTCCTGTTTGAAATCGGCCGGAGTATAGACCAGGGCGTACTGGCTGCGCAGTTCTTCCTCAATGGCCTTAAAGCTCTCAGTAACCTGTTCCACCGAGGGCGGGAAATAAACTTGCCCTCCGGTCGCTTCGGACAACTGGGTCAGCACCTGATCGCCCTTGCCTCGGCTGGGCGTCCAGTTGGTGCTAATGGCGTAGATGATGGTCTCGGCCCGCTCACACTCCTTGATGGCCTCGTCCAGATGTACGCGGCTTTGGTTGTCGTCGCCGTCTGAGAGCAGCACCATCGCCTTGCGCACAGGCTCACGGTCGCGCGCGCCTTCCAGCAATTTGTCGCGGCAAGCCGTATAGACCGCATCGAAGAGCGCCGTGCCGCCGCCGGGGCGCAGCCGATTGACGCCTGTCTCCAGTTTGTCGATGTCGTTGGTCCAGTCCTGGGTCACCGTGGGCGTCACATCGAAGCCCATCACAAAGGCACGGTCGCTTTTGGCCTTGAGCACCTGGATCAGGAACTCGGTGGCCGACTGCTGCTCAAATTGAAAGCGGGAGCGAATTGATGTGCTGGCGTCGATGACAATGCCCACGCGCAGCGGCAGATTGATCTGCTGGTGGAAGGACTTTACGCTGGCCGGAGCCTTGTTGTCGTCAAGCAGGGCAAAGTCGCTTTGCTGTAGGTTGGGAATGTAGTGACCGTGCTTGTCAGTGACGGTGAAGATCAGATTCACTTCGTTCACTACCAGCTTGATCGTGGGTATGCCCGCATCGGCTCCCTGATCGGCAGGCGCAGTTTGCTGGTCGGCCGGGGCTTGCGCAGGCGGCGGTGCGGCGGGCGGGGTGGCCTGGGCTGCCGTGGGCGTTGCCGAAAGCAGAGCCGCTGCGGTGTGCGCCGTCTGGATTGCAGGAGCTTGCGCGACTTGGCCTGCCGACGGGGCTGCTGGCGGAGCTGCGGCTTGAAAAGCCCGCAATGTGACAGCTGAAGAAACGATCACAAGAACGAGGACTAACAGGTTTCTGTTCATAGCTCTCCCATTTTAGCAATCGGACTGGCGCTATGGTATTCGCCTGAATCCATTCAGTCACGTCCCGCCTGACCTGGCAAACTGGCGACCCCTTCCAGCCGGCCCAGGAAGCTCTCCAACTCCTCCGGAAGCGGGGCTTCAAGTTGCAGCAATTTCCCAGTCGTGGGGTGCGTGAACTCCAGCTTCGCCGCGTGCAGAAAATTCCGTCCCAGCTTCAGCCTTTCCGGCTCCGACTTGCGCCGCGCGGCCTTGGACGTCGCTGCCTGCGAGGCCACCTGGTCTGTCAGTTGCCCCGCGCCGCCGTAAAGCGAGTCGCCCACCACCGGGTGCCCAATCGACGCCATGTGGACTCGAATCTGGTGGGTGCGGCCGGTCTCAATGCGCACCCGCACCAGCGTGAACTTGCCAAAGCGATTGTCGAGTCGCCTCACCACGTCATAGTGCGAAACCGCCGAACGTGCATTGTCCTGCGGCTTTGCGGTCATGCGCGTGCGGCGCATGGGGTCGCGGCCCACCCCTGCGTTGATGGTGCCCTTCTGCCGCTCCACCTTCCCCTGCACCAGGGCGATATAGGTCTTCTTCATCTGGCGGCTGGCAAACATCTCGCCCAGGGCCGCGTGGGTACGGTCGTTCTTGGCCACCACGATCAGGCCGCTGGTGTCTTTGTCCAGCCTGTGCACGATGCCAGGGCGCAAATCGCCGCCTGTAGAAGAAAGCGCCTTGAACCGGTAAAGCAGCGCATTCACCAGCGTGCCTCGGCTGCGTGCGTCTTCATTCTGGCCTGACCCGGCGTGAACCATCATGCCCGCCGGCTTGTTCACCACCGCAAGGTCGGCATCCTCAAACACCACGTCCAACGGAATGTCTTCCGCCGTCGCCTTCAGCGGCGCAGGATGCGGCTCGCCAGTGATGGAGATGCGCTCGCCCCCACGGAGCTTCAGAGAAGCTTTCTCCCGCTCGCCGTTGACCAGCACATCGCCCTGATCCATGAGCATTTGCACACGCGAGCGGCTCACGCCTTCAAGCTGCGCGGCGAGATACTGGTCGAGCCGCTGTCCTGCTGCCTCGGCGGGTACTTCGATGGTGCGCGGTTCAGTCATTTACGGCCTCGTGTTTCGTTTGTAGCGCTTCAACGGGGGGAGACCTCAACTCTGGTCTGGTCACTTTTCTCTCAAGAAGGATCAATCCTCCGGCCAACACGAACAATACCGCCGCCGCCTGCGGCCCGTCCAGCGCGCCGCCAAGCATGGTACCCCGGCCCACAGGATCGCGCCAAAGCTCTGTGAGGAAGACACTCACGCCAGCTCCCAGCAGAAACAGCCCGGCGACGTCGCCCTGTTGCCGCCGCGCCGGTAATACCGTCAGCAGGAAAATCGAGAGCGTCAAAAAAGCCAGCGCCGCATAAGCCTGCACCGGATGCAGCGGAATGCCCAGCGGCGTGCCGCTCCAGCGCGCGGCCAGTGGATTGGTATATGTCACAGCCCAGCGAACGCCAGCATCTGTTCCATAACCCGACCCAGCCAGCAAAGCGCCCAGTTGCTCGAAAGCCAAGCCCAGCGCGATCGGTGCCGCTAGCGCATCGGCCGTAGTACCCAAGGGAAGCTGCTTCCAGCGTGCATAGAGGAATGCGGAACCCACGCCCGCCAACGCCCCCGCCGCCCCCAACAAAGGATGATGAACCATTCCCAGCCCCAGCACCCACGAAGGATGCCTGAGCAGATCGTTCCAGTTCAGCGCCACCAGCAGCAGACGCTGGCCGAGAAGGGCGGCAAACAAGGCCACGATGCAGAGATTCCAGACATGCCCGGCATCGACGCCCGCGATCCGCGCCGTCCGCTGCGCCAGAAACAGCGCCAGCAGCACGCCCAGCGCGGCCAGCGCGCCGTAGGCCGGAATGACAATGGAACCGATGCTAAAGAGGACGGGATGCACCTGAGTCAGAATAGCCCCTCAGGCCGCGAGAAAGGTAGAATCCGGCCCGCTGGGCCGTGGACGATGTGCTGGTGAACCCGCCCTAAGACGGTGGAGCTCTCCGCGGTTCATTAGGCATTCCGGACTGGCGGACACGGCACACAGAACCGATTGTCGAGTTGAGCCCCTG
>Ga0302140_10000551_pt1 | contig 47783 bp, 44 predicted proteins | sample I_Bog_E1_1_FD_202095 | JGI IMG/M metagenome (GOLD analysis project Ga0302140, IMG submission 202095) | Peat permafrost microbial communities from Stordalen Mire near Abisko, Sweden - I_Bog_E1_1 | ecosystem: Environmental > Terrestrial > Soil > Wetlands > Peat | place: Sweden: Abisko, Stordalen...
CAGTGGGTGACTCACGACTTGCGGCAGACGGTTTATTTCCACATGCAGAGGCTGTCGCTGGCTTATCACGATCAGTCACGCACGGGCGATCTGATCAGCCGGGTGACGAGCGATATCGATTCCATCCAGAGCTTCATTACTTCCAATCTGCTCGATTCGCTGCTGGACGTGATCACGCTGACGGGAATGGTCGGCGTGATGTTTTACGTCAACTGGCGATTCACGCTGATTGCGCTTTCGGTGCTGCCGGCGCTGGCCATAGTGGTGTTCAAGTACACACGAAACATCAAAAAGGCTTCCCGGGCGGTGCGCAAGAAGGAAGGCGAAATTGTTTCGGTGATCCAGGAAGTTCTTTCCTCAATGCGCGTGGTGAAAGCGTTCGCGCGTGAGGAATATGAGCTGAAGCGCCTTGAAGAGGAGAGCCTCGAGAACGTCGAGATCGCCTTGAAAGCACGCGGTCTGAAGGCGAGACTGTCCCCGATCGTCGAGGTGATCGTGGCGGTGGGCACGGGCCTGGTGCTGTGGTTTGGAGCGAGGCTCGTGCTGGCGGGCCAACTGGATCCGGGGTCACTGGTTCTGTTCATCTGGTACCTCGGCAAGATGTACAAACCGATGCAGGACCTATCGAAGATGACGGATTCGTGGTCAAAAGCTTCGGTGGCGTATGAACGAATCCGCGAAGTTTTGGACACGGAGCGCGAGATTAAAGATTTGCCCGGTGCGCGGCCAATCCGGCGGCTGGAAGGTGCGATCGAATTCGAGCACGTTAATTTTTCTTATGAGCCCGGGAGTCCGATTATCCAGGACATGAGCTTCAGGATCAAGCCGGGCCAGGTGGCGGCGTTTGTGGGGCCGACCGGCGCGGGAAAGACAACGATCATCAGCCTGATTCCGCGGTTTTACGATCCCGATTCCGGCATCGTGAGAATCGATGGCGAAGACGTGCGCAGATACCAGCAGCGGTCACTGCGGGAACACATCAGTTTTGTGCTGCAGGAAACGCTGCTGTTCCAGGGCACGGTGTGGCACAACATCGCCTATGGACGGCCGGAGGCGACCCGCGAGGAGATTGTGCGAGCGGCAGAACTGGCAAATGCATCCGAGTTCATCGAGAAAATGCCCAAAGGCTACGACACAATTGTGGGCGAGCGTGGAGTGACGCTCTCAGGCGGTCAGCGGCAACGCATTGCCATAGCGCGCGCGGTAATTCGCAACACTCCCCTGCTGATTCTCGATGAACCGAGTTCAGGTCTCGACGCGGAGGCAGAGAAGCTGGTCTTCGATGCGCTGGACCGTCTGATGAAAGGCAAGACTTCCATTGTGATCGCGCACCGGCTTTCGACTGTGCGGGCAGCAGACATCATCTTCGTCGTGAAAGACGGGTCAATTGCGGAACAGGGACGCCATGAGGATCTTATCGCCTCCGGAGGCATTTACTCAGGCCTCTATGGAATCCAGTTCGGCGAGCCCGAGACGCTCGGTCACAGCCGGATCAGTTGACCTATTCGCTCTTCCACAACATTGGCGAATGACCCCACCTGGTCAGGTGAATAGCCAGCCGCGCGGAAGGCGTCTTCAATCTGCTTTGGCGTGATTTGAGAAAGCAGGTGACCGATCCAGCGGGCATCCTCGATGGGAATCTGCTTACCGATCCATTCCATATGCAGGCGCGCCACGTATTCCGGCGCCTCGACAAGGTGAACAAAGGAAGGGCGGCCGGGAACGTTGAAGTCGACCGATCCGGGAGATGACGCGGCAATGAATTTGGAACGCATGTAGGCGTCGAGATTGCCTTTGGAATCAGCCCGGGTGACGCTGCGGCCATCGGTTCCGAACGATGCACCGAGGTCGCTCACCATATAGATGAGCTTTCCATCGACGCGATCGACTTCGTTGTTCTCATCCTTCAGATCCCAATTGTTAATGAGTGCCATCATCAGGCGAAGGCCGTTAAACTCTTTCGTGCCGGTGAACGGCGAGTCTTTCCAACTCCAGCTGCCGAGCTTCTCTTCGCCTTTGATATAGCGCTTCAGGCGGACGTTCCGGATAGTCCCGTCAGCTTCGACATGGTTCTGACCACGTTTGAGATGATGCGGCATTTTGTCGGCGTGGAACTCGGGCATGAAATAGTCTTCATCGGTAAAGTAACCGACAGCCCAGACAAGGCGGGAAGCAACGGTTTCGGGACCAGCTTCTTCGCCAATCTTCACCTTCCACTTAACGCCATCGGAGTCATGCACGACGAATTTGGGATTCGTACCGTTCATATCTTCCTTCTCAAAGGTGAAAGGGCCCTTGGGACTGTGCGCTTCCCCACCGCTCCCGTAAAAGAGATCACGGGCCGATATGTCACCGGGGTCTTCCCACATAACGGCTTTGGTGTTGTCAGCTTTGCTGTTATCGCTGCCAAAGCTCTTTCTGGGCGCTGCGTTTAACGGGGCACTCAGTGAAAGAATGATTGCCGCCATCGCGGTGATTGCACAAACAACTCGTCGGCTCATAAATCGCTACCTTCCTCGTTAGGAGCAATACGGTTGCCAAATTGCAACAGCAACTCACAGGACGAAGCCAATTGGAGAAGACTCCAGTGAAATGTTTGGTACAACCCGGTGACGGTATTCAACCTCTGGTCAAGGCGATCAACCGCGCAAAAAAGAGCGTGGAGATCGTAATTTTTCGCATGAACCGTAAGGAAATTGAGCATGCCATGGAACAGGCGGTAACCCGCGGCGTTCATGTTCACGCCTTAATTGCCTTTACGAATCGAGGGGGCGAGGCAAATCTGCGCGCTCTGGAGCTGCGGCTGCTCGGTGCCGGCGTAACAGTGTCGCGAACCGACAACGATCTCGTCCGGTATCACGGCAAACTGATGGTGATCGATCGACGACAGTTGTTCTTGCTGGCATTCAATTTCACTTATCTGGATATTGAACACAGCCGCAGCTTCGGAATTATCACGGATAACCGCCGGCATGTGCTCGAAGCCGTGAAGCTTTTCGAAGCCGATACGGAGCGGCACCCCTATTCGCCTGCGAGCCCTACCTTTCTGGTAAGTCCATTGAATGCACGGGAACAGCTGGCGGCATTCATCAAAGCAGCAAAGAAAGAGCTGTTGATTTACGACCCGGAAGTGAGCGACCCGGCAATCATCCGTTTACTGGAGGCGCGCTCGCGGGCCGGTGTGGCGGTAAACATTCTGGGGACACTCAAAGGCAAGAGCGACATTCTGACCGCGCGCCCCATGCCCCAGATCCGATTACACACACGGAGCATCATCAGGGACGGCCAGTGGGCCTTCGTAGGCAGCCAAAGTCTGCGTGCGCTGGAGCTCGATTCGCGGCGCGAAGTCGGAATAATCTTCCGGGATACCCGCGCTGTGGCCAAACTCCATACTACTTTTACCGAGGACTGGAACTCCAAAGCGATGATCGGCGAAGCGACCGTTCAATCCGCCCAACCTTCGGACGCACCGGCTAAGGTGGCCAAAAAGGTCGCTAAGGCCGTCGCAAATGAGATGGAACCGATCTCGCCCGTGGTCGAGATGACGGTGCGGGAGATGAGCAGCGATGGCGACATGCCGATCGCTTTAAATACCGCGGAGTTCGAAACCACGGTTAAAAACGCGGTAAAAGAAGCCGTTCGCGAAGTAGTTCACAACCTGGTGGAAGAAGCGATTGAGGGCCCGGCAGCCGCGCGCGGTCACGGCTGAGGGTCATAGCTCCCCTGAGGGTCGGAACGGAAGGGAAGCGTGAACGCAACTTTCGTACCAACATCTTTCGACGATTCGATGTGCATCTTACCGTCGTGCGATTCAACGACCAACTGCGCTGTGGAGAGGCCGAGTCCGGAACCTGGCCACGCGCGACCGTGAAGACGGCGGAAGGGGAGGAAAACCGACTCAATGTGTTCTGGATCGATCCCGACTCCCTCGTCGCAAACCGAAAAGCACCAGCAGTCACCCTCGCGGTAAGCCTCGATCGCTATTCGGGGCGCCGTTTCCGGTTTCGAATATTGAATGGCGTTACTGATTACCGCTTCAAACAACATACGAATACGGTCAGCAGCTACTTCGAGCATGGGAAGGGGCGAAAGCGTGTTAATCACCGCGCCGGTTTTTTCGATGGACACGCGAAGGGGTCTGAGTGCTGTCAGAAGAATTTGGTTGAGATCCGCCGGCGCGAGGGGAGGGAGAGGCGATGCAGCTTCACCGTACTTTCGCAGGCCGTCCACCAGCTCATTCATGCGGTGCGCGGAGGTCGAGAGATGACCGAGGATGGCGTCGGCATCGGAATCGATCTGTCCCCGATAGCGTTGAACGAAGAGCGCTGCCAGAGAGCTCGCCTGGTTCAGCGGACCGCACAGATCGTGTCCGGCCCGTGCGGTAAATTCCTTCAGGTGCCGGGCGAGGACGTCAGACGGAAGCGGCATTTCGAACAATCCCCGACGATTGCCCTCCCGTTCGGAGTAGGCCTTCTACCTTCTCAACCAGCGTCCGCGATGAATAGGGTTTGGGGATAAAGTCCGACACTTTGAGGCCGCTAAATTTATCCAGAATCTCCTCCTCGCTGTAACCGCTCATGATGGCAACAGGGACATTGGTGGTCCGGCGAAGCTGCACAAGAGTTTCGGTTCCCGACATGTCTGGCATGCTCATATCCAGCAAAATGAGGCCTATTTTGCGGCGATTGGCTTCGAATAACTCAAGACCAATCCGTCCGCCTGACGCTTCGATGACCTCATGACCGGCGCGGCGAAGCGCGGTAACGGCAGTTTTGCGCACGACCTCTTCATCGTCGATCACGAGGATCACCGATTTTCTTACGTTCGGCATCTGCGTCACGGGCGGAGCCTGTTCCGCAACACGGCGAAAGGGCAGCAAAACCGTAAAGCGGCTCCCTTCACCGACGGCGCTGGATAACTCGATCGATCCATTCAGCGATCTGACAATTCCGTGAACAGCGGCCAGCCCAAGCCCGCGGCCGGTAAACTTGGTGGTGAAAAAGGGATCGAAAATCTGCGCCTGCGTAGCTTCGTCCATGCCGACCCCTGTATCGATTACTTCCAGACGGAGATAGTCACCCGACGGCAGTGAATAACCGAGAATGTTTGAGACAGATGAAGCCGTAACCTGCGTGAGAGAGGTGCTTACCGTGACTTTCCCGGACGAATCACCCAGCGCCTCGGCCGCATTGATGACAAGATTCATCACCAGTTGCTGCATATGCGCGGCATTGGTTTCGAGGATGGGAATGCCAGGCTCCGTAACTACTTCCACCTGTACCGTTTTGGGCACGGACGCTCGTGTCAATTCACAAGTGTCGTAAACGATGCGCGGAATATCGACGGGTTGCATCGTCATTCTGCCTTTGCCCGCATAAGCGAGCAACTGCTGAGTCAGTTGAGCGGCGCGTTCACTGGACCGGACAACCAGGTCGAGCATCTCCCGTACCGGATGATCCGAGTCGAGATTTTCCAGCGCAAAACTGGCGCCTCCCATAATTCCGACCAGGAGATTGTTGAAATCGTGCGCAATGCCACCTGCGAGTACTCCGATACTGTCGAGCTTCTGGCGCTGCCGCAGAGCCTCTTCCGAACGTTTCTGATCTTCGAGATCCGTAAACGTTCCAAACCAGCGCACGTGACTTTCACCGGAAGATGAGATGGCGACCGCGCGCATCAGATGCCAGCGGTAAGTGGAATCCCTCGCACGAAACAGGCGCAGTTCGCATTCGAATGCCCGGTGGGATCCGGCGGCTTCTCGCCAACTGTCTAGGACGGCTGCGCGATCAGCGGGATGAATCATGCAGGAGATGCTCCAGGACTCATCCCGGGCGTGTCCGCTGACATCGCAAAGCCGTTGATTGGCATAACGAATCAGACCATCGGAATCCGCTGTCCAAACCAGCTGCGGAATGGCTTCCGCAAGGGTCCGGTAGCGCTCTTTCTCCTCGAACAGCTCGGCGCGAATAGCCTCGAGTTCCGCATTCCGCTGCTGAAGGGCAATGCGCTGACCGGAAACTTCCTGCTGGAGCCGGAACCGCTGAACGGCGCTGGCAACGGTTCTGGCGAGCGCTTCAGAGCTGGCGGGCCCCTTGACCAGATAGTCCATCACGCCCAGCTTCATCGCCTCCACGGCGATCTGTTCATTACCGATCGCGGTGAGCATGACTACCGAGCAGGGAAGAAATTCAACACCCCGCGTGAGATGCCGAATCATGGCGAGACCGTCGATATCAGGGAGATCGAAATCGAGCAGAAGGCAATCGGGCTGAAATGTCTGCAGGCGGGCGAGCCCGCTGCGACCGGTGTCTTCTTCCGCGAATTCAAAATCGCCTGGCTGACTCGCCTGCAGATACTCCTTGAAGATCGTCCGATCCACGTTGTTGTCGTCAATGATCAGAATCTTCAGTACGGACATGACAGAGCCACCGCGGTCGATACAGTGCCATTTTAAAGGATCAGCTAATCGTTTCGAGTATTCGTTATGTAGTCTCTTTCTCAGAAAGTTCACCTGGGAGCAATGTGTGTATTCTTAATCACATGTCTTGCCTCTCGGGTGTTTTGTTCAAAGTGTGTGAGCGGGTACGATTATTCCATGAATCTGCCGGGGGACCGGTCAGGCATCCTGGACGAGTTGCCTTCCAAATGCGAATATGAGGTCAGTCGGATGATCGGTTCTGCCCCTGTGACGCAGATCTTTGTAGCTGAAGATAACCCTGCTGACGTTTATTTGATCGATCAGGCGTTGCGGGAGAGCTCTCTCGATTTTCGGATGGAAGTCGCTTCCGATGGAAACGAAGCCTTGTCGTATTTCCGGCGGGAAGGTCGTTTCGCCAACTCCACCATACCGGCGCTGATCCTGCTGGATCTGAACCTGCCTCTCTACGATGGCGGCGAGATACTCGACTGCATTCGCGCGGACGAACGTCTCAGGGATGTTCCCGTGGTGGTGCTGACCTCTTCCGATTCACCCAAGGACCGAAGAAATGCGCTCAGCCGCGGCGCGGACCACTACATCCGGAAACCTTCGACCTTGGCTGAGTTCATGGCTATTGGAAATCAGTTGCGCGATCTTTTGACCGCTGGACGCGTGGAAAGCCAATAAAGGCCCAAAGTGAACTAAGCGGGTTTCTGCTACAGCGTTTTCTGCGTATTAACCGCTTCCATCACTGCCTTGATCTGGGCTTCCAGTTCAGCAACGCGGGTCTGCAGGTCACTGATTTCCTGGCCTTCCGGATCCGGCAGTGAGCCGTGTTCCAGAACGCCCTCAGACGGCAGGTTGCGCATTCGAACAACCCGACCGGGGACCCCTACAACAGTGGAATAGTCCGGGACCGGGTGAACCACCACCGACCCCGCGCCAATCTTGACGTGGTTCCCAATCCGTATGCTGCCGAGAACCTTGGCGCCGGTTCCGATAACCACACTGTTGCCAATGGTCGGATGCCGTTTCCCCCGCTCATTGCCCGTCCCACCGAGCGTTACACCCTGGTAAAGCAGTACGTCGTCGCCGATCTCCGCGGTTTCGCCGATTACAACGCCCATGCCGTGGTCGATGAAAAAGCGTCGTCCAATGGTGGCTCCTGGATGAATTTCAATGCCCGTGAGGAAGCGGGAAATCTGGGAGATCAGACGTGGGACGAGTGGAACCCGGGCCCGGTATAAGCGGTGCGCCAGACGGTGCAGGATGATGGCATGAAAGCCGGGATAGCAGAGAGCGATCTCGATGACGCTGCTGGCTGCCGGGTCTTCCCGGAAGATCGTGTCGAGTTGTTCTCTGATGACGGCGAACATTGGCGTCGCGGCCGAAAGCCGCTATGAACTTGAGATGCCTGTCAATGCCCGGAAGCTTCGGCCGTTTCGACGATAACGGGGGCCTTGGCGCCGGGAGGAATGGGCGCGAGCATATCGTCTTTGGTATAGACCAAAGTCGATGTATTGTAACTGGCTACTTCGAAGCCATGCCCGTGAGTAATGGCATCCGTGGGACAGGCTTCCACGCAGTATCCGCAGAAAATACAGCGGTTGTAGTCAATGTTATAGACCTTCGCGTAACGCTCACCGCCGCTGATCCGCACCTTCTCCGTGTTCTCGGCAGCTTCAATGTAGATGCAGTTGGAAGGGCAGGCAGCGGCGCAAAGGAAGCACGCTACACACTTTTCGAGCCCGTTCTCATCCCTCTGCAGGACGTGAACTCCGCGGAAACGCTCCTGCAGCTTCGGTGGTTCATCAGGGTAATTCTCGGTCACCGTCGGAGACATCATCTCCTTCAGCGTGACCCCCATGCCTTTCGCAACAGCCGTCGCCGCGCCCAGAACTTCGCCGATTACATTTGCCATCTGGTAATTAGTTTAACGGAACACTATTCGTCCCGGAACTGCTGAACGAAGGCCAGAATATCAAATCGCTTAATTTCGCGATCCGGGAAGAAACTGTTAACGGCATCCGTCTCATCGTCGAAGACCTCAAAAATCGTATCGATTTTGGTCATGACGAGCAGTTCAATGTTGCGCCGGTTCACGTGCAGCAACCGCACCGCGCCCTTTGCATTGCGCGCGGAGGTGGCAGACATTACCAGTGCGCCCAGTCCCGTACTGTCCACATATTCGACACCCTGCATGTTGAGAATGAGTCGAAACCCCGCCAGGCGCTCCATCTTCTCGATACTGGCACGCAAAGCCGCGGACTCGTCTCCGGCCGTTATGCGGCCTTTGAGATCCAGCAGTACCACTCCCTCGCGTTCCCGTCGACCGATTTCAAGCCCCATGCCAATCAGATGCTTCCTCCAGTGTAAAGACTCGCGACTGGGAAGCCACTGCCTTTTCTACCTGAATTCCTGCATCCCCGATTCCAATCCAGCTGCGCTTCCAATTCAGCTGCCCCAATTTGAACCAGCGCCGAAAATCACACCGCAAGAGTTCGCGGATATTCCATTTTCAGCTCGGTCAGCGTATCGATGATTACGTCGGCCACGGCGAAATTCCGGAACCATTTATGGTCGGAAGGTATAACGTACCAGGGGGCGTGCTTTGTGCTGCAACGGGCAATCGCTTCTTCATAAGCAGCCTGATAATCATTCCAGTATTCGCGTTCTTTGAAGTCGGCCGGAGACGCTTTCCAGTTCTTCCGGGGATCCTCAATCCTTTGGCGAAAACGGCGCTCCTGCTCTTCTGTGCTCATGTGCAGAAAAAATTTCAATATTACGACGCCGTTCTCGCTGAGCATCGATTCGAAAGCATTGATCTGTGCGTAGCGGGCACGCCAGACACTTTTCGGCACTATTTTGTGGACCCGTGTGACCAGTACGTCCTCATAATGCGAGCGGTTGAAAATGCCGATGTTGCCCAGCGCCGGCACAGCGGCATGGACTCGCCACAGAAAATCGTGTTCGAGTTCCAGAGGCGTCGGTTGTTTAAATGAGGTCACCGTACAGCCCTGGGGATTGACGCCCGACATGACGTGCCGGATCGTACCATCTTTCCCCGCGGCATCCATGCCCTGCAAAACAATCAGGAGTGCATGTTTGTGCTGCGCATAAAGCAGGTCGTGTAAATGGGCCAGCTTATCGATATGTCCCGGCATCATCCGTTCGGCACGGCTTTTCGACAAACCGGTCGTCGCTGCCGGTTTATGCCGCTCCAGACTGAATTTGCCGCCGGGGCGAGCCAGAAACTTGTCGCTGTCCATCCTGCTCTATCGTCGCCGAAACGTAATCAGCCTGAGCACATCGCCAGGAGCGCTCTGATCCGCGTTGATGACCTGAATATCGCCGCGTCCGCTTGGGCTCCATCGCTCTCGAAACCGCTCGGATAAAGCGCCGGCGAATATTGTCATCAGCGGAGTTCCCGCAGCCGCTGCTGCATGCTGGCCGGCCGAGTCGTATCCCGCATAAAAAGCCGCCTGGCCGATGAGCGATGCGAACCCAGCGAACGATCCTTCCCAGAATCGAACTTTATTACCGGCTCCCGATTTCTCCACCGCAGCCGTGACGCGCCTTGCTTCTTCCCCGCCCGCGCCCCGGTCGATCCAGATTGTTTCAAACCGCTGACCCAGAAGTTCGATCAACCGCCATTCGAAACTGTCGGGCAACCGCTTCGAGTCATTCTCTCCCGTGCCCAGACTCACCGCCGCAAAGCTCCCTGCCACTCCCGGATCCACCGCCTCCGGAGCAATGTAGGCTTCGCCCTCAACGCCAAAAGTCGACTTCACCCAGTTGCGCGTCAGATCCGTCAGATTGCCGGCTGAACTCGCCACGCGGCTGGGAAAGTGAAAGTAGTGTTCGATAGGTCCCACTGGAACCAGCCCCAATTGAGTCATGCGCGAATCGGGATCGATAACCACGGAACTACTGCCGACAATTCCCGCGCTCAGATCTTTCGCGAATTTCAGACGTTCGCTCACTGGTCCGGACCGCGGATACTGCGCCTCGAAGGCAATCACACGCCGGTCGGCGGCAAACAGTTCGGTCGATTTCCGATTGCCGACAAAATGAACTTCCGCCTCCGGAAACCGGCGTTTCATCGCATCGAGAACCAGACTCGTGATCTTGATGTCCGCTCCCAATGTCACCCGCGAAAGCACATAAACCTTGTCCACCCGTGCCGGCAACCGAGGCTGCACGCGCGCCCGCGGGGGGATCCAGGCAGTCATCAGCTGCTCATACGCCGCCGCCTGATCCGGATCGAACGAATCGCTCAGCGCCTCTACGATTGTTCGGAAGAATTCCGCCGGGCACTCTTCGCCCAGCGCATGCACGATCGGCTCCGGTAACTGTTCACCTTCGCGGATCAGTGCCAGCGCGGTCGCGGCCCGGCTGCTACAGGAAGTACTTGCCGACAATCGGTTCCAGCTTCTGGATCGTAGTCTCGGGAACCACGGCTCGGTCCGTAATCAGCGCATGTTTGAGCGCGTCGCCGCACTTGCACAGACGCTGCTCGGGCATTGCCTTTACCGCTTCCGCAACCACGCGCGTAGCGTTCGCCGCATTAAGCTGCAGTACACGGATGATGTCAATCACCTCTACCGCATCGTGACCGGGATGCCAGCAGTCGTAATCCGTAACCATTGCGATGGTGACGTAACAGATCTCGGCTTCGCGCGCGAGCTTGGCTTCCTGCAGGTTCGTCATCCCGATCACGTCCATGTTCCATGACCGGTAAACGTTCGATTCCGCTTTCGTCGAAAACGCCGGGCCTTCCATGCAGAGGTAAGTGCCGCCGCGCTTCACGGACACACCCACCGTATTGCAGGCGTCGGCCGCTACACCCGAAAGTTCCGCGCAGACCGGATCGGCGAAGCTCACATGCGCGACCAGACCCTCACCGAAAAATGTGGATATCCGGCCCCGCGTGCGATCGAAAAACTGGTCGGGAATCACGAAGTCGAGCGGCTTATGTTCTTCTTTCAACGAACCAACCGCGCTGAGAGACAGAATCCGCTCCACACCCAGCGACTTCATGCCGTAAATGTTGGCCCGAAAGTTCAGTTCCGACGGCGAGATCCTGTGCCCTCGGCCGTGGCGTGCCAGAAAAGCCACTTCCTTGCCTTCCAGTTCGCCCACGATGTAGTTATCCGAAGGAGCTCCAAACGGTGTCGTGATCGCTATTTCCCGCTCCGCATGGAAGCCCGGCATGGAATATAAGCCGCTGCCGCCAATGATGCCGATTCGTGCCAATTATGCTCCTTCAGCCTGAATAATTTCCCATAGTACGCCACCGGCACTCGCAGGGAGGCTCCTGGGATTGACAAACACATAGAGATGTCCGCTCGCCCCGCGCTGAGGTTTCCCAATCACCTTTGCGCCGTTTCTCTCCAGCCTCGCGATGGTGGCTTCAAGGTCGGAAACGCGAAGCGCCACATGGTGCAGACCGGGACCGCGGCGGGCCATAAACCTCGCAATCGGAGAAGAGTCATCGAGAGGCTCCAGTAATTCGATCCGCGACTCCGCCAGCCGAAGCATCGCGACCCGAACCTTCTCATGCTCCACTGTTTCGCGCGTCGCACCGGGCAATCCCAGCCCCTGCTCATAGAACACCAGCGCTTCATCCAGCGATTTCACCGCAATCCCCAGATGGTCGATCGCAAACGTCTCTCGCGCCATTCCCGGCGCTCTCTTGTGCCAATGCTCAAGCTGATCGAGCAGTGCGGGCACGCCGGCCCCCGTCGTCGCTACCGTTTCGAATATCGGTACCGGATGCTCACCTAGCGACAGCATGCCTTCGATTTCATTTCGTGTCCGATCTGCGCCAGGATAGTCGGCCTTATTAATAACGAAGATCCCCGCGATCTCCATGATGCCCGCCTTAATGGCCTGGACATCGTCGCCCATGCCAGGCGTCAGCACCAGCGCCACTACATCCGCGAGCCCCGCAATATCGATCTCATCCTGACCCACACCCACCGTTTCGATCACCACATAATCGAATCCGGCCTTGCGAAATAACTTCGCGAGATGGCCTGTCGACGCCGCCAGCCCACCCGTGATGCCGCGCGTCGCCATGCTGCGTATGAAGACACCCGCATCTCCGTGATGCCGTTGCATCCGGATGCGGTCGCCGAGGATTGCCCCGCCCGTGGCCCGGCTGCTCGGGTCTACCGCGAGGATTGCAACAGTGCGCCCCCGGCTTCGCATCTCCGCCGCCAGAGCGTCTACCAGCGAACTCTTCCCTGCCCCCGGCGGCCCGGTCACGCCTATAACAAGGCCGGCGCCTTCCGGCATTGCGTCCAGACGTTCCCTCGCTTCCGGCTCTCCGCGTTCGATTTCGCTAGCCAGCCGCGCCAGTTCGCGGGTCGTGATTTCCATTCAGTCTTTCAGCAACTGCCTCGCGATTACCAGGCGCTGGATCTCGCTCGTACCTTCGCCGATCGTACAGAGTTTCACATCCCGATAAAACTTCTCCACGGGATAGTCCTTGATGAACCCGTATCCGCCGAAGATCTGCACCGCCTCGCCCGCAATCCACACCGCCGCTTCGGACGCGAACAGCTTCGCCATCGCGGATTCCCGCGTAATCCGCCGCCCCCCATCCAGCATCTTTGCCGCACGATAAATCAGCAGCCGCGACGCGTCGATCTTCGTCGCCATATCCACCAGCTTGTGTTGAATCGCCTGAAATTCCGAAATCGGCCGCCCGAACTGCTTCCGTATTTTGGCGTATTTCAACGCCGCATCGTAAGCGCCCTGCGCCATACCTACTGATAACGCCGCGATCGAAATCCTTCCGCCATCCAGAATCCGCAGACTGTCGACAAAACCTTCCCCCGGCTTCCCCAGCAGTTGCGATTGCGGTAGCCGGCAATCGGAGAAAATCACTTCCCCGGTCGCGCTCGCCCGCAGCCCCAGTTTGTTTTCCTTCTTCCCGGCGCGAAACCCCGGCGTGCCTTTATCCAGCAGGAACGCCGATATTCCGTGGCGCGCCGCAGTCCGGTCCGTTACCGCCATCCCGACGCAAACATCCGCATAGTGCGCGTTCGTCGTGAAGGTTTTCGACCCGTTCAGCACCCATTCATCGCCGTCACGCACCGCCGTCGAGCGCGTCCCCGCCGCGTCCGACCCCGCCTCAGGCTCCGTCAATGACCAGCACCCGATCCATTCACCCGACGTGAGCTTCGGCAAATACTTTTGCTTCTGTTCTTCCGTCCCCGCTTTGTAGATATGGTTCGACGCCAGCGAAGTATGCGCGGCCACGATGATTCCGACCGAACCATCGACCCTCGACAGTTCCTCGATGATGATCGAGTATTCGATGTACCCCAGTTCCGCGCCGCCGTACTGCTCGGGAAAGATCGCCCCCATGTAGCCGAGGCGTCCCAGCTTTTTGATCACTTCAAGCGGAAACGTCTGGTTCTCATCCCAGTCAGATACATGCGGTGCGATTTCCGCAGCCGCGAATTCGCGTACTTCCCGCCGCAACTGCTCCTGCTCGGGCGTGTATTCAAAGTCCACGATTCCGATTATGGCCTATGCCGTAGCAACACCAGTACGTTTCCCATCCAGGTAAACCTCGAGAATTTCCAGACGGTCCGTCAACCGGAAAACCACCACATCGGCTCTCTCGCCAGTCGCCAGCCCGTGCATCCGGCCGGAAATCCGTGCCACGTTCGCAGGATTCACCGTCGCCGCCGCCACCGCTTCGGCCAGAGTCGCTTCCCCGGTCGCCATCAGATTCGCAATCGCCCGATTCATCCGCAACGCCGAGCCCGCCAGCCTTTCCTGACCTCGCAGCACCACGCGACCGTCACGGGTTAGTTCCACGTCGAGTTCCCCCAGCCGGTAATCGCCGGGCATCGCCCCAGCCGGCGTTGCCGCATCCGTCACCAGAATCGTCCGCGCCAGTCCCTTCGCCCGCAACGCAACTCGCAGATACGCGGGATCCAAATGTGCCCCCAGATGTGCCCCGTCAAGTATGAAGCTCGCGCTCAGCCGGTCCTCCGCCAACTGATCCCACAGGCAATTCGGAAACTTGCGAACCATCGCCGGACCCGCGTTTCCCAGATGAGTCGATAACGTCGCCCCTGCCGACACTGCCTCTGCGATTTGCGCAGATGACGCGCCGGTATGCCCAATCGCAACCACCACTCCCGCGGCACACAGCCGCTCGATGTAGTCGACTGCCTCAGGCCAATGCGGAGAAAGCGTCACAATCCGTATCGAGCCGTCGGTTACCTCCTGCCATCTCTGAAATTCATCGAAATCCGGCGCCCGCACCGAACCCACCGGATGCGCCCCCCGCGGTCCATCTGTTGGATCGATATGCGGACCCTCCACATGAAAACCCGCCACCGCCGCCGCATGCACAAGCTGTTTTCTCGCGCGATGAAGGTTACCGAGACTGCTCAGCATGGTCTTAGCCGGCGCCGTAATCACCGTGGGGAAGAAACGGGTCACTCCGGTCGCAAGAATTGCATCCGTTGCCCGCGCGACGTCCTCAACCGGTATCGCCGGATCGTTGAAGTCGACACCCGCAAATCCGTTCACCTGCAGATCTATGAAGCCCGGCGCCACATAAATATCGCTCGCGACTCCAGCTTCCATCGCGTCAATCGACTCTATCGATTCGATGGTCTCGCCGAACTTCACCTGCACCTGCTGGCCCGTGGCGGTATTGCGTCCCAAACAGATCATGAGTTCCTGGGTTTATGCACAGACTTCCCACAATGTTCCCACAACAGTCCCCGGTCAACCTCACGCCAAAGGGCATCGACAAAGCTGTTGAAAACGGATCGGCACCGAGGCGTTTCCTGTAGCATCACGCCCGTCAGTCAGGTTACAAAAGGGGAAACGGATTGGCTGGCGCGTGATTCCAGCGGTGATCTCGGGGGAGACAGCCGGATCGGAATCGCGCGCGCAGTCGTCTGCTCCCGCCAAATTTCAGTACCGTTCGCCTTTTCCGAACCGCGCGTGTCAACAAGCGGCAACAGGAGACTAGAAAAGCCGTTCCTGCTTGTTCAGATTTCCGAACGTGCCGATGTTCGCAATCGAAAACGCCACAAGGTACGTCGTATCGTCGCGCGCGCCCACATTCACCCGGCGCATCTCAACACTAAAGCCACAGCAATCGGTGTTATACGTAACCTGCACGATGGCATAGAGCAGCTTCGCCTGACGAAAGTCATAAACGCTGGTTAACGCGGTGTTCCAGCCCTTGCGATTCGCATCGCCATAACCGACCGAGCCCTGAATCTGATCCGCAGGCGGTGTCACCAGCGGGTTCGTATGCACAATACTGTGACCCGCCCCGAAGTGGTATTTCTTCAGCCGAACATCCACCGAAAAGAGACTGTTCGTGACTCGATGATAGGCCGGATCGTAATCGGCTTCCCACTGGAACGAGATGCCGTTTACCGGATTTGAACGAAGCACGGAAACAATCGGAGAATAGTTTCGCGGACCGCTCATAAAGTCATAACCCGTCAGATCGATCGCCGACCACACCACATTCCTCTGCCCCGCCACTACTGCGCCGCCGAAGGTCGGGTCGAAATATCTCTTCTGATACAACTCCCAAGTAAAAACCTCGAGAACCGTATCGCCCCTTTTGGCATACAGCCGGTTCGTCAGACCGATCTCCAGTTCGTTCGTGTCCGAGATCAGGTCCGTGCCGTCGTAACGTACCGTATTGAGGAAGTTGTTGACGCCGGTCACATAGTCGTAAACCAGCCTCGGTTCGATCACGTGTTTCAGTTTGTCACCAAGGAAAGTCTTCTTGTCGTAAACCCGCTCGATCGGCGGCAGCACGAAATCGATCTTCAGTTCCGGCGCGTTCACCATCAGACCGTTGGAAGTCATCGTCGATGTGGCGGCATTCAGTTGCTGCCCGTAATAAGTGTCATGCATGGTGAAGCTGGGAATAATATTGAAATCGCCCCAGTGGAATGAGGTCACCAGTGACGGCGCAATGGCCGTCCGCGGGCTGAACTGAGTCGTTTCGTAAAAAGGTCCATCCGGTGGACCCGTGGTCGGGTCAGGCTGCACACGATGATAAAGCCCCGCGGTCGTGTCGAACGAAAACCAGGCCGGCAGTGTGCCGATCTGCTGATCCCGGCCCTGAAACTCGAATTCCGGAAGCTTGCGAATCTCTACGATGTCGCCCGGCGTAGAGGTTTCGAAATTCTGGTTCTCGGAAACAGAAGTGTTGAACGTATATGCGCCAAAATTCTTCGCAACGTATCCGACCGAGTTCGTCGATGAGTAAACCGCCTCATTGAACCCATAACTGAAGGTCTGCCGGAACAGAAATGAACTCAGGTAATCGAGGTTCGCGCGCGCCGTCCAGCCATCGCCGAAATCGATTTTGCCTGTCCCGACAATACTCACGCCGGGTGCCTTCTCCACCGTGCCGTTTACGTCTACGCCCCGGTCCTGCACCCCATAGACAATCACATTAAAATCGGATTTGTCCGTCGGCTTGCCGCGAAAATCCACATGATGCGCCAGACCCCGAGCCGTATAGTCAGTCAGCAGGTAAGTCATGTCGTAACTGCGGTTGATCGCCCAGTAGTAACCAGTCCCCACGAAGTAACCGAATTGCGAACTGTGGCCGAACTCCGGCGTCTTAAAGCCTGATTTACGCGGTTCCTTCTTCAGACTCTTATAGAAGTACGGAAAATAGAACAGCGGAATGCCGCGCAGACGGAACAAACTCCAGTGCGTCACCGCGCGATCCTCCGGAATTATGTCGAAGATGGCGCTGTGCAAAGTCCACCACGGGTTCGGCACATGGCAATCGGTGATAAAGCCGTCGTGAATGATGTACTTGTTCTCGAACTTCTCCGCATACGCGCCCTCGAAGTAAAAGGGCTCCTGGGTGGTCAGAATGCCTCGCCGCGCCACCACCTTTGTCTTCGTATACCCGCGGACTCCATAGAACGTGCCCCGCTGTGTATCGGTGTTGTACTCCGCGCGATCGCAGTAGATCAGTTCGTTGCGGTCGTAATTGCGGTATGACACATTTCCCCGCGCCGAGAATATATGGGTGTTTTCGTCATACTCGGCTTCATCCGCTTTGAACGTCGCGTCAAAAAGCTCCACCGTCACGTTGCCGTGCAACCGATTCACTCCGTTATCCAGATCCTGCGAATCGGATGTAAAATCGTGCTCTCCCCGCGCCGGCGCGTTCGGCCGCGGAATCTTAACATTGAAGTCAGGCCTTTCCACCGTAGCGCTGTCCTGAGGAGGAGGCGGCGGCGGAAGCCCCGGAGCTATCACAGCCACAGTCGGAGCTTGCTCCGCATTCTGCGCAAATAAGGTTATGGCCCCGCCCGACACCAATGCGAGGGCGAGCAGACATCTGTTCACACGCTGACGGAGAAATATTCCGTGACAAGCAACCATGTTTATGTTACTCAGAGAATTAGGGCAAATCCTGCGAAACAGCCTCAACAGGCAACCGTAGCACGGCATAAATTGTGTCGCAAGTTGCGGAAGCGATTTGCCATAGAAGAGCAAGAGCGGAAAGAGCAAGAGAAATAGATGCACTGCAAGCACTGCGGTTTCGCAAATGGTGAAGACGATCATCGCTGTCTGCGTTGTGGGCGCCGCATGAGCGGAGTCGTCATCGCCGCGCCGCCGGGATATGTCGGAGCCAACGCCCTCGCCATATCCACAATGATCGCCAACGACACTCAGACCGTTGAGTTTGAAAAACTTCCGGCGAGTACAAATGCCCAGCCCGCGCTCTTCTCCTCCCCCGCTCCCGCCTCCAACGTAATCCCGTTCCAGCAAAAGCAGCCGTCTGCCCGTCCCCAGCCTTCGGCAACCTTCCGAACTCCGCTTCAGGACCCTGCTCCGCCAGCCCCGGCTCGCAAAACCCACGCCCGCAAACTCACCCCGCCCGTCGAACAGGGAACGCTCGATTTTATCCCCGCCGCCCCGGCTAAAAATCGCCGCCTCAAAACCGACGTCGACGCCCAGATCTTCTGCGAACAGCCCGTAGCCACCCCGACCCACCGCTTCGTCGCCGCCTGCGTCGATGCCGGTCTGATTCTCGTAGGCTTCGGCGTTCTCGTTCTGGCTTTTCAGCTCATGGGAGGCAGTTTCGGGGAAGGAAAAATCTTCTGGCTGGGCCTCGGCGGCGCCCTGACGACGGTGTCTCTCTTCTACGGCCTGCTCTGGGCCATAGTCGGCCGCGAGACCGCCGGAATGAGCTTCACCGACCTGCAATTGATCACGTTCGACGGCTTCCCCCTCGACGCGCGCAGCCGAGCTTTACGAGTCGCCGCCACCTGCCTGAGCTTCTGTTCGGGTGGATTAGGTATCCTCTGGGCCGTCGCCGATGAGGAAAATCTCACCTGGCACGATCACATCTCGAAGACCTTCCCCACCATCAAGGAAGATCCCCGCACCTTCGTTAAGCAGCGCCGCTAACAGCAGCTCCATAGAACCTGAAATTCGCGTTAGATTCGGAAACGCGAATCTTAAGGCTCTGCTCTCTCCTTCCGGCGACCGAATCGCTTATTTCGAGCAATCTCCCCGAGGCGCTGTAGCAGTAAACTGAAGGCAGGCCCATGGAGACGATACCCCTCAAACCGGAGCGCAAGGCGCAGTTGGAAGACTATGCTCAGCGGCATGGACAGGACCCCGCCGTTGCGCTCGATGACGTCCTGGCCGCCGCGCTTGAATGGGAAAGCCAGGATTATCAGGAGACGCTGGAAGGCATCCGCCGTGGAGTCGAGGATATCAACGCCGGCCGCACTCGACCCGCTGCTGAATTCCTTGCTGAAGTCCGCCGGAAGTATGGCTTTCCGGATTGAGACGTCGGCTGAAGCGGAGCTTGACGCGATTTCAATTCTTGAATGGCTACTTGCGCAACAGGCCGGTGACGCCGGTCTCCGTTGGTTCATGGCGATCGACGAGGCAATTTCGTCTCTTGCCAACTTTCCTGAACGCTGTCCTCGCGCGCCCGAGACCACGCGTTTCCCGTTTGAAGTGCGGCAGCTTATCTACGGGAAAACACTCCACGCGTACCGAATCTTATTTACTATTCGGGGCGAGACCGTTCATGTGTTGCATATCAGGCACGGCCGGCGCAGACATATTGGCGATCCACATTAGGAACCAGAAACAGATTGGAAGCACTCTGAAAAGTGCCGTTAAAGTAGTGCGCCCATGCATGGAAGGCACGGAACGGGCCTGAAAAAGGCCTAAACCGCTTCCTTGCTCTCCACATGAAACGGCGTGTGCAGATATTTCGCAACTTCATCCTGCGCGCCCTGCGTATTGTCCCGCGTCCGCTGCGCCTGGGTATATTCGTTCACCGCACGCTCGCGCTGCCCGGTGATATCGAAAATCTTCCCCAGATAAATGTGCGACCACACCTCAACCCACTTCGGATCCGCATCCCCCTGCAGTGCCTCGCGGAATTCATTCGCCGCCGATTGATAGTTATGCTGCAGGAAAAACACCTCACCCACCCGGTAATGCGCCATGGAGCTGTTCTTCTGTGTATCCAGCGCCCGCTGATACTCCCTCAGCGCATCCGCAAACTCGCTCACCTGCACCAGTTGCTCGCCCTTCCGGATCGCCACCGACACCCGCATCTGCGGGCTCATCCGCAGCACCTTATTGCCTGGATCGATCGTGATCTTCTTCGGCTTGCCGAATGTATCCACTGAGAACTCAGATGACGTCCCCATCACCTCGATCCGCTTGTCTTCCGGATTTCCCTCCGTCTCTATATGCAGGTCAACCGGCATCCGGAACGTGTCCAGATCCTGCGTGATCTTGCCCTGAACCCGAAACCCCTTCTGCGTACGGAAAATCGTGTAGTCGAGTTTGAACTCGGGCGCCCCGTTCGATTCCACCCACTGGATGAAGAAATACCGCAGCTCTTCGCCCATCACTGCCTCGCCCACTTTGCGGAAATCCTCCGTCGTCGCCGATTTCCAGGCATACTGCTGCATGAAATTTTTCAGCGTGGCAAAAAACTTCTCGTCGCCCATCGTGCTCCGCAGCATCTGGAATACGACCGCCCCTTTGTCCGCGCTCAGCGCCCAATACTCCGGCGAATAATCTTCCATGCGCGCCGTCTGAATCAGAGGTACATTGTCCACCGTCAGCGCCGTAATCGCCAGATCTTTCATCCGTTGATCCAGCGCCCCCGCGCCTTTCTCATGCTCTGCCCACAACGCTTCGGCGTAAAGAGCCCCGCCGTTTTCCAGCCACATATGGTTGCGATTCACTGGCGAAACTTCCACTTCCCACCATTGCCGCGCAATCTGGTTCGCCAGCACGTTTGCGTTCACATCTTTGCCGATTGCATGCGGAGCCAGAAATACAATCCCCGGCGCCGCATAGCCGTTGGGCGCTCCGTCCGCCGTTTCCACCAGAGTCAGATTGGCGTAAGGGGCCAGCCCGAACAGGCTCGTGAAGTGTTCCACCATCTGGGCCGTCTGCGCTCCATAAGCGTTCGCCATGGATGCTTCCGCGCCGCGAAACCAGACACTCGTTGTCAGGCCTTCCGCCGATACCTTCGCCGGACCGCCCTTGAACATGGCAATGTCTCCCGGAAATGACGGTTTACTGAACTGAAATGTGAAGACGCTGCCCGTCGCCCCTGCTTTGACGGAATCGCTCCCGCTGCCGACCACCGTAAAATCCGGCGGCACCGTCACGTTGATCGTCGACGTAAACCGGTCCGCCGTATAGCCGCTCACCGGAAACCAGCGCGCAGGGTAAAGCAGAAACGCATAGTCGTTCTGGATCGCAGCGAACTTAATCCCAAAGATCGGCGATTCCTCAGTGCCCGTCAGCCGTCCGTCGTAACTGAAAATCAGCGTTGCGGGCTGGCCCTTCGGCATCCCGGCCGGCACCGACACACGAACCGTACTATCGGTAGCGTTTCTCGAAGATTGATAACTCTGGCCTTTGTCGTCCACGATGCGCGAAATATTCAGCGCATTATTCAACTCGAACGTCAGCGTTCCCGTCAGATCGTCCAACGGTATAAAGCGGACCACCGCCCGCGCCGAAAGCGTCTGCGTATCCGGGTTGATTTGCGCGTCGATCGTGTAATTGTCCACATCGATGCGCGCTCTCCTGTCGTCCTGCCCATAGGCCGCCGTCGCTACAAATGCCCCGAGGATGAATATGCCAATCTTCTTCACGTCCGGTCCCTCTTCCCGCTTCGATCCTGATACAACTCCACCACGGCGTCCGCGGCCCGGGCAATCGCGTCGCCCGTACCGGCCAGCCTCGTGCCCACCCGCGCCAGCTCTACCTTCATTTTGCCTCTTTCCTCCGCGTTGTCGAGCAGCCGCCCGGTTTCCTCGGCCAGCCGCTCCCCCGTCATGTCGTCCTGAATCAGTTCCGGGACCACCCGCTTTTCTGCAATCAGATTGACCATGGAGTAAAAAGGTACGTCCACTAAGAAACGCCCCAGCGTCCAACTCAACGCCGTGACTTTGTAATACGTCACCATCGGAGCCCCCAACAGAGCGGCTTCCACCGTCACGGTGCCGCTGGCCGCTAAAGCCACGTCGGCATAGGCCAGCGCGTCCCACGCTTCACCCTCAATCGCGTGTATCGGACTGCCGGCCAGGCCAGCGGAAAAGAACTCGGTGCCGCAGTTCGGCGAGGCCGGCAGAATGAAATTGAGAGCCCTGTCTTTACTGAGGATTTCCGCCGCGCGCACCAATGCCGGAACGTGGCGAAGAGCTTCGCTGCGCCGGCTGCCTGGTAGCACTGATATAAGCGGACGAGCCAAGTCCAGATTGTGTTTCCGGAAAAACTCCTCCCGCCCCAGCGTCGGCCGGACCCGGTTCGCCAGCGGGTGCCCAATATAAGTCACCGGCACTTTGTGCTCTTTGAAAAACGCTTCTTCGAACGGAAAAATACACAACAGCCGGTCGATAATCCGGCGCATCGTCTTCACCCGGCCCTTGCGCCACGCCCAGACCTGCGGCGCCACCAGATACACCACCGGAATTCCCAGCCGCTTCAGCTTCGCCGCCACCCGGAAGTGAAAATCAGGCGAATCGGTGAGGATCGCCACCTCCGGCTTCTCCTCGGCCGCGGCCTGAATCAGCTTGCGGAACCGCCGCCAGATCCGCGGCAGGTGCGCGATCACCTCCACCAGCCCCACCACGGCCAGATCTTCCGACCGCACTACTGCCTTCACGCCCGCCTTACGCAGGTGCGGTCCAGCGCATCCGAAGAACTCCGTCTCGGGCCACCGGGCTCTTAAACACGCCGCCAGCTCCGCCGCGTAGTAATCCCCCGAAGCTTCTCCGGCGGATATCAAAACTTTTCTGGGCGCAGTCGGCAAGCTTTCAGGGTACCGTCCGGGCACTTTCCTGCCTGTTACAATCCGTATACGCCGCAACTTAAAGATGCTTCCACATAACGGTCAGCCGCGGACGTCGGTCGAAGAACTCGGCCGCCGACTTCGGACCGAAATGATCCCCCTCAACCGAAAGTTTGGTTATTTTCTGATCCTCCCGGTCGCCGAAGAGGACCTGCGCCAATACCTTCACGACCCCATCGCCGCCCTGCCCCAGACCGTTTGCGACCTGCTCCCGGAGACCGGCATCGTTCTCGCCCCCTATCTGGAGCGGACCACCCCCAAGGCGCAAGCTGCAGTGGTTTACGAGAAGCCCGCCGAGCCCAAACTGGTCTTTTCCGCCCACGTCGAAAGCGAAGGCAAAGCCACCCTTTTCTTCACCGTCCGCGACGAGCAGGTTTCCGACTATCACTACTACCTGTTCGATGAAGTCGCCGCCCTCATCTCGCATCGTCTCGACGCCAAAACCCAGGAACTCTGGCACGCCCTGTTGCGGGAAGAGCTCAGTGCGGAAGTTCATGGTGAGGTGGACGAGGCCAGCTGGGCCCTGAAACAGAAGCTGATGCTCCGCCCCCTGGCTACCCGCAAAGAAGGCACGCCTTTTAAAAATTACGCCCGCCAGTCTTTCGAAGACACCATGACGCTTTACCTTCATGGAATCTGCTGCGACATCGATGTCGAAACCGGCCCCCGCCAACTCCCCAGCCGCTTCGTCCGCAAACGCCTCGAACTTCTGAAAACGCTTTTCCCGCCCCCCGAAGGCCACGCCGTCTTCCCGGAAGACCTCGTTCACCACTAAGTCTTTCCGAACCGCGCGTGTAAACGAGCGGCGTTTCTCTCTGATCTCTTCGTTGACTGACTCGCTCTGTAGCACAGTTACTTTCGCGACAAACGCGTGATACGGTCAATTGACTTCACCGGCCTTCACTGCTGGATTTCGTAAAGTGGGACCATACCGGCGTTTCTCATGCCAACACTCAGCATCTTCTTCCGAATTGTCATCCGAATGTATTATGACGATCACCCGCCGCCACTGGGCCGAACTTCATCGGCAGGAGTTGCACGACAATTGGGCAAGGGGGCAGGAGCACCACGTACTCTCCCGTATCGCGCCGCTGGAGTAAAGGAATGCATCGAATTGTGCGCGTGAGCGCCGCCCAGGGATACACTCTTCACGTGCTGTTTGACGATGGCACGAGCGGAGAAGTGAATCTTTCCGCAAGGCTCTTCGCGCCGGTTTTTGAACCGCTCCGCGATCCCCTTCTGTTCGCCCAGGTTCGGGTAGACGAGTATGGCGCCGTATGCTGGCCCAACGGAGCGGATCTCGCTCCCGACGTTCTGTATCGGTCACTCTCGTCGCAGGTCCGGCCAGACAGCGCACTCGCGTCGTAGACTGCAGAGTCGCCTCGCTGGGGTATCGCGCAAGGGTATCGGTCGTCAGATCCAACAAAGCGGCGTACGGGCGGCAGGTAAATCCAGCAGGTAAATTCACTCGATGCGCGCGATACGGCCAGATGCTGAATTACCGATCGATCGGCAGACGGCCATGAGATGGAAAGCTGTGATAATGGAAGCGGAGCGAGGCATGACAATCACCATTCGGCCGGAACACGAGCAACTGATCGCTCAGCCGATTCAGACCGGAGCCTATCAGAACCCTGATGATGTAATCGGCCGGGCTCTGGAAGTCCTGCGCTCAGAGGACGAATGGCTGGCTGAGAATAAGCCCGCTGTCGCTGAAAAGATCGAACGCGCATTCGGGCAATTCGACTGCGGCGAGTTTTTCTCACCCGAGCAATCGAGAGCCGACAGGGAGAAGCGGAAAGCGGAATGGCTTCGTAAATAGCACGGCTGATGGAGCCGCTCTATAACGTTTCCGCCGAGGCCCAAAATGATTTGTTTGAAATCTGGCGGCGGATCGCCGAGAATAGCGTCGGACTCGCGAATCGTATCGAGGAGGAGTTTGACCAACTTTTCGAGTCGTTAGGGCGGATGCCGGGGCAGGGGCATAGCCGCCAGGAGCTGACATCCCGGCCAGTATTGTTTTTTCCGCTGTACTCATTCCTGGTGGTTTATCAGCCGGATGTGCGGGCCGATCCGCATCATGGCCGTCCTTCGTGGCAAACGTGATCTGAAAGACGTCTTGAAAAAGCGCCTGTGATGGGCGCCAAAAGATCCTCCACTCCCAGGATATTGGTCGGGCGCGCGCAATCCGGCAGTTTGCATGTTTTTGCGGACACGTGGGGCTCGACGGCCACAAACCGACTTGCCGTTTCTGATCCTGGTAACGGCCAGCCTTCTCCCAGTGCCGGACCATCCACCCGGAGCTGGAACTGGTCGCCTTTAATTTACGCATTTCCGTCGAGTTCGCGGCAGCTAAACGGAAGGGAGGCGGCAGATGAGGTCGGATCGGCCTCGAAAAACGGCGAAACACGGCGGCAGATAATATTTGAGCCGAGGGAGTTCCGAGGGGATGATAGACGAGAAGAACATCATACGGGTTGATGCGAAGACGTTTCAGGATGCATTGGGAGAGTTAGCCGCAACGATGGTGCAGAAGGTTTTCCGCGAGGGTCACGAACACATTCGCCGCCCGGAGTTCGTCCGAGAGGACATCGCGACGCTCATCAGATACGCTGCGAGCGTATATAACCTGTTGAACTATCTGAACGCTGACGAGAGAAGAAAAGAAGATTGCTGGTGGTACGTTCGCTACGGCGTGACGGCCATGTCGCTTGTCAGAGTGCTCATCGACTGTTTATATAACGTCACCGCGATACTCGAAAATCCAACCGAAAAAGGGCCAGCGTACCGCAAGAGCGGACTGAAGAAAACGCTCGATGACCTCGATGAGGATTTTAGGCTCTACGAGGGCCAGTCCGACCGACGGCAATATATCGCGCAGAGACGTAAGGCAGTGGAAACGCTGAACCCATCGGGAAAGAATTGGCTGTTCTCCATAGTTCGATTGTAGATCCGTCGGCAGTTCAGCGCGGGCCGGAGGCCGCGCGAGCGGCTTCGTTCAAACGCGCGTGGCTCCTCTAATTCACTTTGACGGGACGGCGGTAGTTTTTCGAGCAAGCCGACGATCTCTGTCAATGCTCCAGATGTGATCGGCTAAAATCCCATTCACAGCCTCTTTTCTCTGATAACAAAAGAGTTACAAAATTCTTTACACAACCATGCCGTATGCTGTGGCTTAAAGGGAAATTAGCCTGTCAAAACTCAGCCACCACAGCATTGGCTTCGTTTTTTCGTTTAGTCTAGTGCAGATTAGCTAACCAGTAAGGCACCCAGGCGGCGGCCAGAATGACGTCGAACAGGTAGGCGCGCCGGTTAATTGGGTCCCGGTAAGCCCTGTATGCCGAAATCAGGCCGAAAACTCCGAACACCGCTATAGAGGTGAGGAACCAATAATAGAAGAGGGGGACAAGTCGAACCGGCATTCGTCCGCCGGAGATCCGCGCCAGATACATGACGACCAGAGTGATTGCGATCAACGCGCGATAAACAATTCGTGCCATTCGTCTCTGGACCGATCAAACCAGCAAACCGGCTCGCGAGTCAAGTGCGGGCATAAACTGGCTATGGAACTCGATAGGAAAACATGATTATCGGCGTACCGAAGGAAGTGAAAGATCACGAGACCCGCGTCGGTCTGGTGCCTCACGGCGTGACGGCGCTCCGCGAAGAGGGTCATGAAGTTCTGGTGGAAACCCGCGCCGGCGAAGCCAGCACGCTCTCCGATCCGGAGTATGCCGCCGCCGGAGCCACCATTCTGTTCTCTGCCCAGGAAGTCTGGTCGAAGGCGGATCTTGTGGTTAAGGTCAAAGAGCCGCAGCCTTCGGAATACGGGCTCCTGCGGTCCGGCCTCACCCTCTTCACCTATCTTCATCTGGCGCCTCTGCGCGAGTTGACCGATCGGATGCTCGCTTCGGGCGTCATGGGAATCGCCTACGAAACGATCGTGGAGCGCGACGGTTCTCTACCCCTGCTCACACCCATGAGTGAGGTAGCCGGGCGCCTGGCCGTACAGGTGGGAGCGCAATATCTCGAACGTCCCAATGGAGGCCGCGGCATTCTGCTGGGCGGCGTGCCGGGAGTGGCTGCCGCGAACGTGACGATTCTCGGTGGCGGGGTCGTGGGCACGAATTCCGCGAAAGTCGCGCTGGGCATGGGCGCGAACGTGACTATCATCGACCGTAGCCTTTACCGGCTGCGCGAACTCGATGACATCTTTAACGGAATGGTCGTGACTCTGGCATCCAACACGTGGACGATCTCGGAAACGGTGCGGAACTCCGACCTTGTGATCGGCAGCGTTCTGATCCCCGGTGCTTCGGCGCCTAAATTAGTCCGCCGCGAAATGATCACTGCGATGAAGCGGGGCGCTGTCGTGGTGGATGTGGCCATCGATCAGGGCGGCTGCTTCGAAACCTCCCACGCTACCACCCATAGCGACCCCGTCTATCTGGTGGATGACGTGGTTCACTACTGCGTCTCCAACATGCCGGCATCAGTGCCGCATACTTCAACTTTCGCGCTCACGAATGCCACGTTTCCGTACTTGATGGAACTCGCCCAAAAGGGCCCCGAGCGCGCGGTCCGTGAACATGCCGGGCTCCGCGCCGGAGTAAATACGTGGCGGGGTCACGTGACGCATCGTGCCGTAGCGGAATCGCAGAACCGCGAGTATACAGAGACGATAGGCTGACATGGAATCTCCTCTCACGCACCTCAACGACGAAGATCGCTTGTTCCGCGATGATGTGGTTCGCTATGCCCGCGAGCACGTTGCGCCGCTGGTGCGCACCATGGACGATTCCGGGCATTTCGATCGCAACCTCCTCAGGCATTTTTTCGACTACGGCCTGATGGGAATCGAAATTCCGGAACAGTATGGCGGGCAGGGCGGCAACTTCTTTCAGTGCGCTCTCGCCGTTGAAGCTTTGGCCACGGTTGACCCATCGGCAGCTCTGGTTGTCGATGTACAGAACACAATCGTCAACAACGCCATCCTCCAATGGGCCACCGAAGAGCAGAAATCGAAGTTCCTGCCGCGTCTGGCGGAGCATGCCGTCGGGGCTTACGCACTGTCGGAGGCCGGGTCTGGTTCCGACGCTTTCGCACTGACCACCACAGCGCGCGATGAGATGTCCGACTTCGTGCTCAATGGACGCAAGTTGTGGATCAGCAACGCTGATGAAGCGACTTTTTTCGTGGTATTCGCCAGTACCGATCTTTCCGCGGGATACCACGGCATTACGGCGTTTCTTGTGGAGCGCGACGCACCCGGCTTCACCATCGGACGCAAAGAAGACAAGCTCGGCATGCGCGCGTCTTCCACCTGTGAGCTGATTTTCAACGACTGCCACGTGGAACGAGAGAACGTATTGGGCGAGCCCGGCAAGGGCTACCGGATCGCTATTGAGACGCTCAACGAAGGGCGGATCGGCATTGGCGCGCAGATGGTGGGGCTGGCACAAGGGGCGCTGGATCATGCCATCGCCTATGCGAAGGAGCGCAAACAGTTCGGCCAGGCGATCGCGGGATTTCAGGCTGTTCAGCTGGAACTGGCCCGTATGGCTACCGAAATTGAGGCCGCGCGCCTGTTGGTCTATAACGCGGCACGTCTCCGCGATGCCGGCCTGAAATTCGTCAAGGAAGCCGCCATGGCAAAGTACTATGCGTCGGATGTAGCGGAACGGACGGCCTCGCGGGCCATCGATATCCACGGTGCGGTGGGGATTACAAAGGATTACCCTGTAGAGAAGCTCTACCGCGATGCTCGCGTGGGCCAGATATATGAAGGTACGACCAACATGCAGTTGCTCACAATTGCCAGGAAACTGTTGGGTTAGAGTTTACGTCATCTAGTTTTCTGTTGAAGGAGATGTATATGCGGGAGTTGTATATAGGCCGTGTGATTATGGGCTCGGTTCTCCTCGCCGCGGCAGCGGCACAGGTCGCATGGGCGGCCGACCCCAGCCCCCAGGAAATCATTCAGAAGTTCGCGGCCAAAGAAGCGGAATTCCGTAAGGCGCGGGAGAACTATACCTATAAGCAGTCCGTCCGGGTGGAAGAACTCGACGCATCCGGCAACATTCAGGGCAAGTATGAGATGAACTCGGACATCATATTCGGCTCCAACAAAGCCCGGACCGAGCATGTCACCTACGCTCCCATGAACACGTTGAAGAACATTCTGCTGACCCCGGAAGACGAGCAGGATCTGCGCAGCGTGCAACCCTTCGTACTCACCAGCGATGAGATCGACAAGTACGACATCCAGTATTTGGGTAAACAGAACGCCGATGAGATTCCTTGTTACACGTTCTCCGTAAAGCCGAAGACGATGGTGAAAGGGCAGCGCTATTTCGAAGGTCAGATCTGGGTGGACGATCGCGATCTGCAGATCGTCAAGACGTACGGAAAAGGCGTGGGCATCGTAAAAAAAGGCAACGAGTTTCCACGGTTTGAGACCTATCGGGAACAAGTTGACGGTAAATACTGGTTTCCCACCTACACTCGAGCCGATGACACGCTGCACTTTCCGCAGGGTCCGCAGCGGATACGCATGATTGTGAAGTATCAGGATTACAAACGGTTCGGCGCCGAGACCAGCATCACCTTCGGCGGCGAAGCCCCAGCCACTCCCCCCTCGGGTAAGTAAGGCGCGCGTAAGGGAGGCATGCTAGCATCGGGTTTTCATGCCTACAAAGATAACGATTAATAACGACGGTTCCGTGCGCGTCGAAGGTGACTTCCAGATCTGCGATCAGCAGGGACAGCCGTTCGGCCTCGGTGGCCGCACTGTGATTGGCCTCTGCCGTTGCGGCCAATCGCAGAACAAACCGTTCTGCGACGGCTCACACGCACGCACCGGCTTCCAGGATAAGGTTGTGGCCCGGGATCTCCCCGCGCCGAAACCTAAGGTATAAGACAGTTATAAGTTCGGATTAGTACTCGAGGAGCTCGAATCCGAGTGAGTCGACTTCACGACTTTGCCGTGCTTCTTTTTTACTGTGGTCGATTTGGCGTTGGAAGTAGTTGCCGAATTGCCGTTTGAATCCCCTGCAGTAGTGGTAGAAGAGGAATCGGTTGCGATCTTTTTCCCATGGTCACCTACTACTTCGCTTTGATGCTGGGTAGTTTCCGTGGATTGAGACGTAGTGGTCTGGGCCATGAGGCCCGCGCCTGCGATGAGAGTTACAAGAAAGAGCTTCATGCCCTGGGTAAGGTGCAATGGCGCAGCCAGGGTGCTGTTTAGCCCTACAGGATTTCAATCGCGCCGCGGCAGAACTTCGGCGATATTCCCCATCATCTGCTGCTCAAGTGGGGAGTAGACATTGCGAAACTCTTCACTGTTCATGCGTGACTTGCGTTCCTCATCGGGCATGGCGCTGAGTTTCGCGAGTTCCTGCCGAACCAGAACTTTGCGGTCATCCGGCAAAGTCTGGAGATCCTGCAGCGAACGCCGCACCTGATTCTGCCGCTGCGGAGGCAGGTTATGCAGCAACTCCAGTTGGGTGACAACTCGCTCTTTGGCTTGCGGGGCCATCGTCTCGTATTGCTGCAGGCGCTGTAAGATCTGTCTTTGCCTTTGCGGAGGCAACCGCGCAATAGCGTTCTGCCGTTCTTCCGGAGTCATCTTCACGAATCGCTGCAGTGCAATATCGCCGGGATGCAACTCGCCAGGGGGATTGTTGTTAGCCGCCGCTTGCCGTTTGGCCTGGTTCTCCGCTTTCCGCTCCTGTGCCGCCGCCTGACGGGCAGCTTGCCGCGCGGGTTTCTGGGCTACCGCGGAGGCACAAGCCCACGCCGCAAGCACCAACATCGCAATGGAACGGACGCGCTTCATTCTGGTCTAGGAACCCGGATTCGTCGCATCGAACTGATGCAGCAGCTGAATATCGTCGAGAGTCTGCTGCACCTGGTCCACTTCAGTCTGCTGCATGGAAGCGGTGGGCGCTGAAGGCGCGGTATCGCGCGCCGGGTGATCGAAGAGGAAGCCAGCCGCGATAACCAGAGCCGCAGCGGTCAGGGGAATCGCGGGTTTCCAGGAAGTGAACCGCATGAAGTCCGCGAGGCGGCGATACCAGGGGGCCGATTCCATGACGTCGATCCGTTGCCAGAGACGCCGATTGAAATCGAGGCTCACCGGAGCCGGTTCCCAAACATCGAGAGCGTCCCAAACCATCGCCTGCCGACGGCCGAACTCCGCGCACTCCGGGCAGGTTGCCATGTGCGCTTCGAAACTGGCGGCGTTCACCGAATCCAGCCGTCCCGCCACGTAATCGAGCAGGATTCCCAGGTTTTCCTGCGTGCGTGAAGGACAATTCATCCAAGGCCTCCCTTCGACATATGACCCAGCCGTGCGCGCAACGATTCGTAGGCACGGAACAGCAGGCTCTTCACCGCCGACTCCGAACATTCCAGCACCGTTGCTATCTGCGAATATTCCATCTCTTCGTACTTATGCATTAAAACCGCCGCCCGCTGCTTCTCCGGCAGCAGAGCAATAGCGTCTCTGACTTCCTGAAGCCGCACCTGATAAACCAGCCGCTGCTCCGCCGAGGGAAGCTTATCCGAAACCTCCCGAGCCGGCATCTCTCCGTCCCTGGTATCGTCGAGACGTTCGTGCCTGCGCTCATTGCGCCCGTCACGGAGCGAATTGAGGGCCACGTGAGTGGCGATGCGAAAGAGCCAGGTTGTAAAGCGCGCCGTCGGTTCGTAAGTAGCCCTCGAACGATATACCCGCAGGAATACTTCCTGCGCGAGTTCCTCCGAGACAGCACGGTCCTGCACCATTCGGTACACGAAATGTACCACTGGATTACGGTGCTTTTCGAGGAGTACACGGAAACTATCCTCGTCCCCGTCCTTGACCCGGAGCATCAACTGAGCATCCGGATCAAGAGCCGGTGTTGAGGCTCCCATAACCGTATTAACCCCTTGCAGCATGAATAGTTTCGCGCCTGTTACCCAGGTCTTTATTCGTCCATTTCGCTGCGCAATGACCGGCTCATGAGCCGCCGGATTGCCTCATGAGGGCTCCTCCCCCCATGAATCACGGCTTCCATTTCAGCCGCTATAGGTAAGTCAACACCGTGGCGGCGCGCAAGTTCCATCGCGACCAACGTAGTTTTTACACCTTCCGCAACGGTCGTCATGGAGGCGAGAATGGCCTCCAACTGGAGACCCGAGGCTAGTTTAATCCCAACCTGCCGGTTGCGGCTGAGATTTCCGGTACAAGTGAGGACCAGATCTCCGAGACCGGCTAGACCTGCGAGAGTCTCTGCCTTAGCGCCGAGAGCGACGGCCAGGCGCGTTAGCTCAGCCAAACCCCTTGTTATTAACGCGGCGATTGCGTTGTGGCCGAGGCCCAAGCCATCGCTGATACCCGCGCCGATAGCGATCACGTTCTTGAGAGCGCCACCGATTTCAACCCCGATCGGGTCGAGACTTCCATAGACACGGAAGGTGGGGCCGGAAAAAACCTCCTGAATCCGCCGGACGGTCTCGGGATTTTCCGATGCAGAAACGACTGCCGTAGGACTTCCGGCTGCTACATCGCGGGCAAAGGTGGGGCCGGAGAGAACCGCGATGGGGAACCGATTCCGGGTCACTTCGGCGATGATTTGCGAGGAGCGGAGAAGGGTGCCTTCTTCGAGTCCCTTAGTAGCGCTGACCAGGCACGAAGGGGATTCGAGCAAAGGGGCGATCCGTGTGTAGAGGGGGCGGACTACGTGGGAGGGCATGACGCTGAGGACTACGTCAGCCCCGGCTAAGGCTCCTTCCAGCGAATCGCCCGCCCGGACGTTCGGCGGGAGCATGACTCCCGGCAGGAAGCGGTCGTTGACGCGGGTGGCCTCGATGCGGCCGGCGAGATCCGGTTCGTATACCCAGAGATGGGCGACTTCGAACCGGCGCGCGAGAACACAGGCGAGCGCTGTTCCCCAGCCGCCGCCACCGATGATGGCGAGTTTCTTCATTTTTTGCCGCCGAGGGAAAACAGGCGCTCATCGCCGGCGCGTATCCGAGCGATATTACCGCGGTGCCTCTCAACGATCAGGACCGCTGCCCCGAGGGAAGTGACCAGCACAGGCCAGCCAGGATGGAGGATCATCCAGCACGCCAGCGGGAACAAGCCGGCCGCGACGATGGAACCGAGGGATAGGTATCGCGTCCATGCGGTCAAAAAAATGAAGATGAGTATGACAGCCAGTAAGGGAAGTGGAGTGAGATAAGCGAACGCACCGACGAAACTGGCGACCGCTTTGCCGCCTTTAAATTTCAGGAAGAGGGAAAAGGCATGGCCGATTAAAACGGCCAGAGCGGCGAAACTCATCCACAACTCTGAGCCGCCTGTCAGCCTCGAAGCCAGCCAAACAGCGAACCAACCTTTGAGCGCGTCGAGTAGAAGGGTCACGACACCGGCGCCGCGGCCAGCGGTTCGCAGGACATTGGTGGCTCCGATGTTGCCCGACCCGTGCTGGCGAACATCCGCCCCCGTTGTGAGGCGGACCACGATCAATCCGAATGGGATGCTACCGATCAGGTAAGCGGCTAACACCGCGAGTAGGCCGATCATGAAAGCGACCATGTGGCGAGTTCCGTGTAAACAGAGCCACTGGCGCCTGGCTGACTCAGATAGAGATGAAAATTGCTAGCCTCGAAGGAACCGAAGTCTATATCTTTCAGGTTCGCGGTATGGCTCCGCAATTCACGATATTCTTCGCTTTTCATGCGGGCGAGAGTAAGGTGGGGGCGAAAAGGCCGGGTCTCGAGAGCGCAGCCGAGAGGCTGAAGCGCCTGATCTGTTCGCCGCGCCAGGTCTGGCAGCGCTTCACCTCCGTCGATTCCGGCGAATAGAATTTTCGAATGGCGCGCACTGGGCATATAGCCGAGGCCTGCGATCCGTACTGAGGTACGTCCCGTTCGACCGACTGCGCTCAAGGCGTCTTTGAGCACTTCCAAACGATCTTCCGGCCATTCGCCGATGAATTTGGTCGTTATATGGAAGTTGGCTGGGGGAGACCAGCGAATGCGGACGAGAGGCCGAAGCCGGTCGACGACACTATCGATTCGGGTGAGGACAGCCGGATCAATAGAGATCCCGGTAAAGAGGCGCATCGATGCCCATTCTGCCATGGCTTCAGGCAACAAGTCTCAGGTATGGGTGCCGGGGGCTTCGTGGCCCGTCCTCGCCACGTACTCGATATAGGTGCCCGGATAGACATGAGGTTCACGATCCCGGCCGGATTCGCCGCCCAGTTCCAGAACTTTTGAGCCCAATCCGCGAAGGAAGGTCCGATCGTGCGAGACAAAAATCATGGTGCCTTCGAAGTTCTTCAGAGCATCGACCAGCATTTCTTTGGTTGCGAGGTCGAGGTGGTTGGTGGGCTCGTCGAGCACAAGGAAGTTGGGTGGGTTATAGAGCATGCGCGCCATGGCGAGGCGCGATTTCTCGCCACCGGACAGGGAACGGATGCGCTTATCGACATCATCGCCGGAAAACTGGAAGGCTCCCGCAAGGCTGCGGAGCTGACCGAGACCATCGTGAGGAAAGTCTTGTTGAAGCTGCTCGATTACGGTGAGTTCGGGGTCGAGCACATCGAGCGATTGCTGGGCGAAGTAACCCATATTGAGGCTGGCGCCTAGACGGACGCTGCCTGAATCGGGCGCGGTGGCGCCCGCGATCATTTTGAGCAAAGTAGACTTCCCCGCCCCGTTTCTGCCCATGACAGCCCAGCGTTCGCCGCGACGGATGGTGAGACTAAAGCCGTCATAGATGACTCGCGGACCGTAGCTTTTGCGCAATTCCTCGATTACGGCGACCTGGTCGCCGGACCGGGCGGGGACGCGGAAATCAAACTTAACGACCTGACGTTTTTTAGGCAGTTCCACCTTCTCTATTTTGTCGAGGGCTTTGATACGGCTCTGGACCTGAGCGGCTTTGGCGGCGTGAGTCCGGAAGCGATCGATGAAGCGCTGTTCTTTGGCCAACATGGCTTGCTGGCGGGCGAAGGCGGCCTGCTGGTTGGCTTCGCGGATGCCTCGCTCGCGCTCGTAGAAATCATAATCGCCCGAGTAGACGATGATTTCTCCGGCGTCGATTTCGGCAATTTTTGAGACGAGCCGATTCATAAACTCGCGGTCGTGCGAGGTCATGAGAAGCGCGCCGGAAAACGAACGGAGGAACTGTTCGAGCCAGATGATGGATTCGATGTCGAGGTGATTGGTGGGTTCGTCCATGAGCAGAACGTCAGGACGCCCGAGGAGCACGCGGGCCAGGGCTACGCGCATTTTCCAGCCACCGGACAGGGCTTCCACGTTGCCATCGATCTGATCGTCAGCGAACCCGAGGCCGAGCAGAACTTCGCGAGCCTGGGCTTCGAGGGTGTAGCCGCCGAGGTGCTCGTACTCCTCCTGCACTTCTCCGAAGCGTTCGAGAACCTGCTCCATTTCGTCGGCGCGAGCGGGATCTTCCATGGCGTGCTGGAGGGCTTCGAGCTCATGGTGGAGATCGCCTACACGGCCGCTGCCGGCGATGGCTTCGTCGAGGACGGAGCGCCCCGTCATTTCTTCCGTATCCTGGCGGAAATAGCCGATGGTGATCTTCTTCGGAACCGTTACCTCGCCTTCGTCGGCAGATTCTTCCCCGGTAATCATACGGAAAAGGGTGGTCTTGCCTGCACCGTTGGGACCAACGAGGCCGACTTTCTCGCCAGGATTGAGCTGAAACGAGGCGTCGACGAAGATCAGTTGTTTGCCGTACTGCTTATTGATATTGGAGAACGAAATCATCAGGGAGTGTGGAGCTGCTTTAAGGGGCGCAAAAAGAAAATTATAACGGTTTAGCCGATTCTTCCGCACATAACAACAGAGCGAAAAATGCGAATACTTTTGTTGACGACAGTTGCGCTGGTGCTTCCTTTCAGCGCGTCCGCGGATTTAATTATCTCTTACGACTCCGCGCCGGCGGGTGCGGTGACTACAACCTTCGATGGCGGTAGCGGGGGCTGCAGCAGCAACCCTATGACCGCGATTGATGCGGGATTCAGCATAACGTCGGATGGGCCCGCATGTTTTCCCGCGTCCACCCAGCTGGACTTCCTCGAAAACGGATCATGGATCAATTTGCCGTACATTGAAGACGGGTCGGGAAGCACGACCCTGACTATCAATCTGGGCGGATATTATTCGTATGCAGGTGGATTCATCAATTACGGACTGAATTCGCCGGACTTCAATACCTACGGTCCCGAGGGCAACGATCCGACGATCACCGCGCTTGACGCAAACATGAACGTGATCGAATCTTTCGATATTTTCAGAATTCTCAACGGCGAAGACAGCGACGAAAACGCAGGCGCGTACTTCGGAATCAGCGAAAGCGCCGACGACATATCTTATTTGCAGATCTCGGGTGGCGGCATCGCAATGACTAACCTCGCGCTGGTCAGCCCAGAGTCCGGCACATGGGCGCTTGCCGCACTGGCGCTGATCGGGATGGGGTTTGTAGCCCTGCGAAAGCGCAGGCTCAGTATTTAGCGAGAAAGGCAGCCACGCTCGGCTCCTGACCGGCTTTTTCGGCGATACAAAGGTCGATGCCTTCGAGGATCTGATCCAGGCGACGGGGAGCGCCGACGAATTTGTCCACCCTGGGGGCAAACCAGGCTTTCAGTTCATCGCGTGAAGTGGCATCGCAGAATCCCGAGCCGACGCGCGGCAGGGCAGAGCCGAAATCGAAGCCTCCGCCGGAGGGCATCTTCGCGATGATCTGGTCCCAGTGGGCTTTGAGAAATTCGAAGGCCATTTTACGGGTGCCCGGCGAATCTCCACTGCTCAGAAGCAGATTCGCTCCCTCAAGGAAGGGAACCTCTCCGTTCAGTACGGCATTCATTCGAGCGGCGATCGCAGCCGGGTCTCGGAAGGACCGCATGGCGCCCATCAGGGTCTGGCGAATCTGCCGATCTTTAGTGACTTTGAATTCGCCGAGAAACCGCTGGAATAAGGCTTCGTCGCCATAAAACGCAGCCGTACTGAGAACGCTGGGGAGCATGTTGGGATTGACGGCTGAGTGGTCAGTGAACCAGCTTTCCGCAAGGGTTTTAGCCTGAGCCGCCAGTGCCTGATCGCCACCCCAGGTAGCGACGGGACGAACAATCTGAGCACGAAGCAAACCGATATCATCGGATTCGCCGGGAGCGGGAACCCAGCCCAGTTCGTGAGCGCGAGCGCCGAAATTCTTTTGCACGAATCGCTGGTAATTGGGAATCAGGTTCTCGGGTATTAAGTCCTCGCGGGGCGCAACGGCCAACCCCATGGCTGCTTGCACCACGTTCCTTTCCGGATCGGCATGAAAGGTTTCGACGAGGGTGAGAGCGTCGGCTGCCGGCAATTTACCAGCATCCGAGAGAGCCTCTGAATTACCCATCAAGTCGACTCTTTCGGGAGCGGTCAGGCGGTGCTCTGCATCTCCGGAGGTGAGGGCTGCGAGTAATCCGCCTTCGTAATCGACGCGATAATACCCAGCGGCGCGATCGTTGGCCTGCACCCAGGCGGGGCAGGATTTGGCACCGTCGAGCGCGATGGTTTGTGAAGCTTCGGTCAACAGCGTGCATTTTTGCTGACCCGTAGTGCCGGTTCCGTAACGAAGGCAAAGCGGAATACTCCACTTCTCATCCGTGGAGCCTTTGGAGCCGAGCGGCAAGAAACGCTGCTGATCGACGTGCACAGCCGGGACGGGTCCGGCGCACTCCAATTTCACGGAAAGAAGCGGAACACCCGCCTGATTGAGGAATGTGGAGAATGCCCTGGTGACATCGCGTTTGGAAGAAGAGCTCAGCGCGTCGAGAAATTCGGCGGCCGTGGTGGCGCGGAAAGAATATTGTTTGAGATAGCCCTGGACGCCCTTGCGGAATTCTTCGGGTCCCATCCAGTTCTCGAACATGCCGATGACGGCGGCGCCCTTCTGATAAGTAATGGTGTCGAAGGCATTATTGATGTCATTGTTCGACAGAATAGGCTGGCGAATTTTACGGGCGGAAATGAGACTATCTTCGCTTTCGGCGCCTTCGGTGGCAGACACATCGCCGACGCGAGTTTGCCATTCGGGCTTCCATTCGGCGATTAACTTCCTTTCCATCCACGTGGCGAAAGCCTCATTGAGCCAGATATCGTCCCACCAGGCGGTGGTTACCAGATCCCCAAACCATTGATGCGACAGTTCATGGGCTGCGACTTCGGCGTAATTGCGCTGCCGGCCGATGCGATCCACTTTCGGATCAGAGAGGATTATGTTCTGGGCATAGGTAACCATGCCTACGTTTTCCATGGCGCCGAAACCGACGGTGTTGGGAATCGCAACCTGATCGGCTTTCTCGTAGGGATAGGGGATGCCGAAATAATCTTCGAGACGCGTGAGGATGGTGGCGGTGACCTCCGCCGCATACTTCGCTTCGCCCGATTTCCCTTTCGGCACCACGATGCGGACCGGCACTTTATTGCGTCCCGCAGTGCCGCCGTCGACGAACTCAAACGGCCCTACGGCGAAGGCAACCAGATAGCTGGGCAAGGGCTTGGTTTGGCGGAAGACGACGGTCTTCACGGAACCGTCGGGGTTTTCGGAAGCGATTGGCGTGTTGCTGATCGCCGAATCTTTGGCGGGAACATGCAATGTCAACTGCCAGGGAGTTTTGTAGGAAGGCTCATCGAAACACGGGAAAGCGGCGCGTGCGTCAGTCGGCTCAAACTGCGTATAGAGGTACCAAAGGGCCCCATCCTGTTGACGAAAAATACCGGAGGAATTTTTGGTAGCAACCTGACCGGTGTACTGAATGGCGAGCACACCCGGACCGGTTGCAACGGGAGAATCGAAGGAGAGTCCCACAAAGTCCGGACCGCCGGGAATTATGGTGGCAGATTTTCTACCGCCGATTGAAGTCAACACCGCCGTTTCGATGTTCAGCTTCTCCTGATTGAGCCAGATGGTCTGGACAGGCTGTTGGACGTCGAGGTGAATTTCGATGGAACCGGTGAATGTGGACAGCTGCGGATCCAGCGTGAGAACTACGTTGTACGAGGTCGGCTGGACGCTTTGTACCTCGGCGAGGCGAGTCTTGGGAGGGCTGTCGGCAGCCCAGATATTCAGGGACGCCAGCAGAGTCAGCGGAATCAGCAATCGACACATGCTTTTCATTGTCCCGCAATTCGACCCGCCATTAGGGCGAGGACTGGGATGCGCCGTTTATGTGTATATTGACTGGAGTACGGAGGCTGAGCCAATGAGTCGTTTTGCGGGTTTCGTGATTTCTATTTCGCTGCTTACGGCAGGCGGCTGGGTGGCGGCAAGGCGCGCCTTAATGCCTGGCGTGGCGCACGCAGCCAGCCCGATGGCGCCTCGGTTTGAAGTGGATCTGATGTGGCCGAAGCCGCTGCCCAACCACTGGATTCTGGGACAGACGATCGGCGTTTCGTCCGACGCGAAGGACAATATATGGATCATCCACCGGCCGGGATCTCTTGAGGCGGGCGAATCGCACGCGGCGGCGAATCCGCCGATTGCGGCTTGCTGCAGCCCGGCGCCACCGGTGCTGGAATTCGATCAGGCGGGACAGTTAATCGGGCACTGGGGTGGCCCGGGCGCGGGCTACGACTGGCCGGCATCCAATCACGGAATTACCGTCGATTACAAGGGTTTTGTCTGGATTGGCGGCAATGGCCGAGGTGCGCAGAGCGGGCGCGGCGCACAGAACGGACAGGACGAAGAAGGCGGATCGGCGGTAGAGAGTTTTCATGACAACATGCTGCTGAAGTTCACGCAGGATGGGAAATTTGTCATGCAGATCGGCAAGCCGGGACGCAGCAAAGGGAGCAACGATACCGAGAACCTTCGGCTACCCGCGAAGACTTTCGTCGACCCGAAGACCAATGAGGTTTATGTAGCGGATGGATATGGGAACCACCGCGTGATCGTGTTCGATGCAGACAGCGGAAAGTACAAACGGCACTGGGGCGCTTATGGCAACAAGCCCGACGATGTGGACCACGGTCCATATAAGCCAGATGCGCCGGCAGCACAACAGTTTCGCAATCCGGTGCATTGCGCGATGTTGTCGCACGACGACCTGCTCTATGTCTGCGACCGTGTGAATGACCGAATCCAGGTTTTTCGGCCGGACGGCACTTTCGTCAAAGAAGCCTTCATCGAGAAGCAGACGCTGGGGTCGGGGTCGGTCTGGGACATTGCTTTTTCGCAGGATCCGGGGCAGAAGTACCTTTATGTGGCGGACGGTGAGAACGATCAGGTTCACATTGTGGACCGGGCTTCGCTCGCGGTGCTGACCAGCTTTGGGGAAGGCGGCCGTCAGCCGGGCGAGTTCTACGGGGTACACAGCATCGCAACCGATTCTAAGGGCAACATCTATACGACCGAAACGTATCGGGGGCAAAGGGTGCAGAGGTTTGTGTATAAAGGCATGGCTCCGGTGACGCGATTGAACCAGGGCGTGGTGTGGCCGACGAAAGGTAACTGATCGCGAGATAATAGAGGGCAATGAGCAATATCTCGCGGCGGCAGTTTGCCGTCTCCGCTGCATCACTTTCATGGGTGGCTGGCTTATTGGCAACGAAGAGGGTTCGTGCGCAGCAGCAGCCGGATATTTCGTTCTCGTCCGATGTTCAGGTGGTCAACCTGTTGGCCACGGTGCGTAATAAGAAGGCCGAGATTATCCGCGACCTGAACAAGGAGGATTTCTCCCTGCTGGAAGACGGACGGCCTCAGACGATCCGTTATTTCGCGCGCGACTCAGACCTGCCGCTGACGATTGGCCTGATGGTGGATACGAGCATGAGCCAGGTCCACGTGCTGGATGCGGAGCGCGGGGCGAGCTTTCAATTTCTTGACCAGGTGCTGCGGGAAAACAAAGACCACGTTTTCATCATGCAGTTCGATCTCACGATACAGACGCGGCAGCCGCTGACGGGATCGCGGCGGGCTTTGAATAACGCCCTGGCGCTGGTAGATACGCCTACACGGAACGCGTTGCGGAGTCAATCGGGTGGCGGCACGCTGCTTTTCGATGCGCTGATCGATGCTTCGCAGGAAGTGATGAAAAAGCAGACGGGGCGCAAAGCACTGATCGTGCTTTCAGACGGGGGCGACAACGGCAGTGACGCTACTCTGACGGAAACGATTGAACAGGCGCAGCGTGCGGAGACCTTGATTTACGCAATCCTGTATACAGACGGCGGCTACGGAAGCGGCGAGGGACGGCAAATCATGGAACGTCTCGGTAAGGAGACGGGCGGCAGTTACTTCGAAGTTTCGAAGAAACTTCCGATCGATCAGGTGTATGCGTTGATTCAGGAAGACCTGCGAAGCCAGTACAGCATTGGATATGTGTCGGACAAGCCGACGCAACTTACGGAGCTGCGAAGACTTCAGTTGACGGTGAAGCGGCCCGGGCTGGTGGTGCAGACACGCGACAGGTATTGGACCGGACCGCCGCTGGCGGCGGACAGTAAGTAACCTCCCTTTTCGCCGATCCTGCTCACTTCTCACGTCGTATGATTTACTGTGGGATTTCCCGTGAACGAGGCCTTCGTGAGCGAGACGAACGCGATCGTCGTGCAGGATCTGCACAAGTCCTACGGGTCATTTGAGGCCGTACGGGGAATCGATTTCGAGGTAGCGACGGGGGAAGTTTTCGGGCTGCTCGGGCCTAATGGCGCCGGAAAGACGAGCACAGTGGAGATCCTCGAAGGGATTCGGCCGCGAACGAGCGGTACCGTGCGGGTCCTGGGGTTCGATCCGGACCGGCAGACGCGCCAACTGAAAGACCGCATCGGCGTCTGCCTTCAATCGACGAATCTGCCTGACAAAATCCGGGTGATCGAAGCGCTCAACCTGTTTGGTGCGCTCTACAGCCGCATGCGGAATCCGGACGATCTGCTGAAGCGGCTGCAGCTCGAAGACAAACGAGAGGCTTACTACAGCACGCTCTCCGGAGGACAGAAGCAACGCCTCGCCATCGCACTGGGGCTGATTAACGATCCGGCTCTACTTTTTCTGGACGAGCCGACGACGGGCCTCGATCCGCAGGTCCGGCTGGAGATTCATTCACTGATCGAGCACCTTCGCGAAGATAAGCGCACCGTTCTTCTGACGACGCATTACATAGAGGAAGCAGAACGTCTTTGCGACCGGGTCGCGATTGTGGATGCGGGAAAAGTAATCGCGATCGGCACTCCGGCAGAACTGAAAGGCCGGAGCGCGGGCAAATCGGCAATCGCCATAATCTGTCAGCAGTCTCTGGTGGGCATCGAGATCCCGGTTTGGCCGGACGCAGCGCAGGCGGCGATGGGCGATGACGGGCACAGCCTGACGATTGCTTCCACGCGACCGGCACGGACATTGGTCGAAATGATCAAGTGGCTGGATGCAAACAATATCGAGCTTCACGACGTCCACCTGAGCCGCCCGACCCTCGAAGATGCCTTCATCGAATTGACGGGAAAGAGGCTGCGCGAATGAAGGCGTGGCTGGCTCTGATCCGAATCGATATCCGGCTGACGCTGCGGCAACGCGTGGTTATCTTTTTCAACTACCTGATGCCGCTGACCTTCTTTTTCGTATTCGCGCAGTCGTTCCACGCCGAGCAGGGCGGCGCCATCCTTCAGGTGGTGACGATGGTGACGGTGATCGGCATTCTGGGCAACGGCTTGTTCGGGGCCGGCATGCGCGCGGTGCAGGACAGAGAGGCAAATATTCTGCGTCGTTTCAAAGTAGCGCCGATAGGGCCATTGCCGTTACTCGCGTCGTCGATCGTCACGGGACTGGTGGTTTATCTGCCGTTCGTGATCCTGATGCTGGTGATTTCGAAGGTGCGTTACGGCATGGTGATGCCGGTGCACACGATCTCCATGCTGCTGTTCATTGTGCTCGGAGTAATCGCGCTTCGGACCATTGGACTGATTGTGGCTTCAGTGGCGAATTCAATGCAGGAGAGCGGCATTCTCGTGCAGATTCTCTATATGGGGATGATGTTTCTGAGCGGGGCAACGTTCCCGACTTCGCTATTTCCCAACTGGCTGCTGTCCGTCTCCCAGTTCATTCCAGCCACATACCTGGTGATGGGGCTGCAGGGCATCATGGTGCGCAACGAAAACCTTTTCGCCAACTGGCAGGCGATGGGTGCGCTGATTCTGACTACCGTGGTGGGGCTGCTGGTTTGCGTGAAACTCTTCCGCTGGGAGAAAGAAGAAAAGGTGCGCCCCGCGGCGAAGGCCTGGGTGGTGGCCGTGCTGCTTCCGTTTATCCTGCTGGGAACGTGGCAGGTTCATGCCAAAGACAACATTGAGAAGACGCGAATCCTCGACCGTGAAATGTCGCGACGCCAGACGGTGCTGATCCGCAATGCGCGGATTTTTGTCGGCAACGGACGGGTAATTGAGAGCGGCGCGGTACTCGTGAAAGACGGGAAGATTGCCGCGGTGTATGACGCGAGCAGCGGAACCGTTCCCGATCCGAAAGATGTGAATGCGTCGCTGATTGAAGCCGCGGGCAAAACGCTGCTGCCGGGCCTGATCGATATGCATGTGCATCTGGGAGCGCCGGGCGGGCTTTACGCCGACTGGAGCAAGTACGACTCTGCGAGCGCCATGCAGAGGGCGCTGGCTGCCTATCTCTACTGCGGGATCACGGCGGTGAAGAGCGTCGGCGACGTGCTCGACGGCGGACTGAAAACCAGAGAGATCGTGAATAGCGGCGAAAAACAGGGGGCTGAGCTTTTTATCGTGGGCCCGTTGTTCACGGCTCCCGGCGGACATGGGACCGAGATTATGAGCAGTCTTCCGGCGGCGATCCGCGACAGTGCCAACGTTCAGTTCACGCGTCTGCCGGCCTCACCGGCGAAAGCAAAGCAAGAGGTAGACGAGCTGAAACGCGCCGGTGTGGACGGCATCAAAGCCATCATGGAATCCGGATTCGCGGGAGCGATCTTCAACCGGCTGGATCCGGCGATTCTTAATGCGATTGCCGCTGAAGCGCGCGCCGATGGGCTGCCGATTGTGGTCCACACGGGCGACGCCCGCGACGTGGAAGATGCGCTCAAAGCGGGAGTGAACGGCATCGAGCATGGGTCACTGCGCGTCTCTTTACCGGACAGCGATTTTGCGGCAATGGCGAAGGCGGGTGTTACCTACGACCCCACACTGGCGGTGGCTGAAGGGGCCGTCGATTTTCGCATGGGCAAGACCGATTTACTGAACCGATCGCTGGTGCAGCAAGTGGGTCCCGCTCAGTTATTGGCCGACACCAGAACGATCGTGGCGCAACACAAACCGAGTATCGACCTGCCATTCGATGTAGCCGTTGCCAGTGAGAATCTGCGGCGGGCGTATCGGGCCGGAGTGCGCCTGGTAATGGGAAGCGACGCGGGCAACATGCTGGTGATTCACGGACCCACGATACAGCGTGAAATTGAGCTTTGGGTGGCGGCGGGCATTCCGATGGAAGTCGCACTGCAGGCCGCGACGTTGAATTCAGCGAAGGCTTTGGGCGCGAGTGGACGAATGGGGTCCATCGAGGTGGGGAAGGAGGCCAGCATTTTGGCGGTGGACGGCAATCCGCTCGAGGATGTGAATGCTATCGAAGCGATTTCCTTTGTGATGTTCAAAGGCGAGCGCGTGGCGAGGACGGAATTGTTTAATCAAAAGTAGGCACCGATGCATGGAATAAGTACGGACGAGCGCGGCTCGTCCCGAACGGGCTGAAGCCCATTCCCACCTGCCGCTTAAGCCTGGAGGATTTCGACGGGGAAGCCCCAGAAGAGGCCAGATTCCAGTACGCCGGTGATGGCTTTGATGTCGCGCTCGAGCGATGCACCGATTTCTTTGAAGCGGACGTCGAGGATGAAGTTGCCCTGTTCCGTAATCACGGGGCCATCCTTTTTCTTCGCGAGGCGGAGAATGATTTCGGTGGCACCGAGAGATAACAGGCTGGACTCGACAATGGGCAGCGTCGCAGGGAGGACTTCCACGGGAATCGCAAACTTGTGGCCGAGGCGGTCGACTCGCTTCGACTCATCGATGAGGATGTAGCTGCGAGCGGAGGCACGCATCACAAGCTTTTCGCGGAACATGGCACCGCCGCGGCCTTTGATCAGATTGAGCGCGGGGTCGACTTCATCGGCGCCATCGAAGCACCAATCGGGCGTGTGTTCCCAGAGTGAAGTGACGGGGAGTCCCGCTGCCGCACAGGCGAAGGTCATCTCATGCGAAGTCGGGATGGCGAGGCAGCGAAGATTTTCCTTTTTCGCTCGTTCGGCGAGGACGCCGATCGCGATGAAACTGGTGGAGCCGGAACCTACGCCGACTACATCGCCGTCCTTCAGGAGCGCCGCTACCTTCTGCGCGACCCGTAGCTTGGCTTCGTAGTTATCGATGGGGTTGGGCCAGGCGAATTCGCGGATGATACGGGAATCGGTTTTCATTCAATCGGCTCTTTAATCAATACCCGCGCCACTGTGATAGATGTCGTGCAGACGGATCAGCCCGAGGCAGCGGTGCGTGTGGCGCTCAACAACGGGCAGCACGGAGATCTGGCGGGGGCGGTCTTCCATCAGGCTCAGTGCGTCGTGGATCAAGGCTTCGGGCGTCACAGTTGTGGGCGAGTGGGTCATCACGTCGGACGCGCGCAACTGGCGAATGTCGTCGTGCTGTTCGAGGGCACGGCGGAGATCACCATCGGTGACCAGTCCTTTTAAGCGGTGGTCCTGCCCCGTGACACAGGCGGCGCCGAGAGGGTGGAGTGACATGGCGATGACTACCTGGCGCAGAGGGCAATCCGGCTCGACCCAGGCGACCTCGCCCTCGACATGCATGACCTCACGGACGGTGACACTCAGATTGCGGCCTAGCTGTCCGCCGGCGTGCAGGTGGAGGAATTTTTCGTGATTGAACTGGCGCGCCTGCATGAGAGCGATGGCGAGGGCATGGCCCAGCGCTAACGCAACGGAGGCACTGGCGGTCGGCGTGAAGTTGCCGGGGTCGGACTCGCGCGGGACACAGGCGTCGAGCACGATATCGACTTCGCCGGCGAGCGCGGAATGGGGATTGCCGAGGATGCCGATGAGGGGCGCGCCGAATCCGCGCAGAGGTTGAATGAGCGCCAGAAGCTCGGCGGTGGTTCCGCTCTTCGAGATCAGAATGGCCGGGTCGCCCGGCTGGCAGATGCCGAGGTCGCCGTGGGTGGCTTCCGCGGGGTGAAGGAAGACGGCGGGCGTGCCGGTGCTTTGCAGCGTGGCGGCGAGTTTACGGGCGATATAGCCGGATTTGCCGATCCCACTGACAATCACTTTGCCGGGATGAGCGACGATGACATCGACGGCGCGGATCAGATTCTCATCGAGGCGGCCAGCGCAGGCGAGGATCGACTGTCCTTCGATCTCCATGGCTCGGCGGGCAGCGGAAAGCCATTCGGCCTTGTTCTGAGAAACGGCGCTCTGATAAACGTCCAAAGCGTAATGTATCAGGGCAACGGGTAAAACGGCCGGAGAAGTTAGTGGGTGAGGGTGTAAACGACGTAGTCGACGCCGACGCGGATGCCGAGGGCGGAGTATTTTTCGGGGTAGCGGGGGTCGTCGGCGAGTTGCCAGGAATCGCCCAGATCGTTATTGAAAGTCATGGCGACCATCACGCGGCCTTTGTCGTCTTTGATGGCGCGCCAGTAGGGATGCGATCCGTCGCCGCGGTAGGTGTGGCCATTGCGCAGCATGCTGCGGAAGTTGGCGATCTGATAGCGCTGCGAGGCGTCGTAGACGGTGTGGAACATGGGATCGCCGTCTGCAAGCTCCACGATTTGGCGGTCAGGGAAGATCTTGCGCATGCCGACCATGAAGCCTTCCCATTCCTGGGTGCCGAAGTAGCTATCACACAACATGAAACCGCCACGGAGCAGAAACTCGCGGATTTTGGCGGCTTGTGCGTCGGAGAGATTCCAGCGAGTCGGCATGCCTACGTGGAGGTAAGGCCAGTTGTAAATGTCGTCGCCGTCGTCAGGGCTGGTGGGCTGTTCGACAGAGCGGACATCGACGAGAGTGAGGCGGCGAATCGCAGCCGCGAAGGTCCGATCGCCACGGGGATAATCGACGGTCCACATGCCGGCGCCGCCGCCGAAGCCGCGCGCGGGATAGATGAGACGGCCAAGAACGAAGTCGGCTGGTTTCTTGTAATCGGGGGGCAGCGGCGATTCGGAATCTTCGCCTTCCATGGGCTCGTAGGTGCGGAACGGCATCTGCGCCGCGGCGACTATGGCGAGGAAGGCGCAGAGAGCTGCCGAAGCGAGTGTCGTCCTGCGTATGACCACGGTTATCCGTAACTTAACACGGAAAGCATAGGGCGAGGCTGCGGGTTTGCAACAGTTTACACACGGGCAAGACTACGGTTTTTGATTTTTGCGATAACCCTTCAGCTGTTCGAGGCGGCCTTTGACGGCGCCGTTCTCGGGCTGAAGTTCGAGGGCTTTTTCGAGGGCTCCGATGGCGCTCTGGTCGTCCAGTTTGCGTGTATATGCGTAGGCCATCTGGACGTAGCTCTGAACGGACTGCGGAAAGAATTCGAGGTTCAGCTTGAGGAGCGCGACTGCATCTTCGGGGTGCGTGTTGGCCAGGTTGATGCCCGCAGTGACCAGAGTGTCTTCGCCGAAATCGTAGCTTTGGCGACCGTAGTATTGCTTACGAAGATCGCGGTACTGCTGGATGGCGGCTTCGGGACCTTTGGAGTTATCCGTAGCCGCCATGATGTCGGAGAGCTGGCCGGGGATGGAGACGCCGCGATGGCAGGTGACGCAGGTCACACGGGTGGCGTCTGTAGGCGACTTACTCGTGATCATCTGGACCTTGGAGTTCAGATCACGGGTCATTACCATCATTTGGCGTGCGATGTCCATGTGAGTCGGAGCGACAGAAACGGCTGGCTGGATAGCGGGAGTTGGCG
>Ga0302140_10000555_pt1 | contig 47666 bp, 34 predicted proteins | sample I_Bog_E1_1_FD_202095 | JGI IMG/M metagenome (GOLD analysis project Ga0302140, IMG submission 202095) | Peat permafrost microbial communities from Stordalen Mire near Abisko, Sweden - I_Bog_E1_1 | ecosystem: Environmental > Terrestrial > Soil > Wetlands > Peat | place: Sweden: Abisko, Stordalen...
TCACCATCCGATCGCGATATGCAATCAACTCCGCAAAGTGATACCCAGTCTCCAGAAAGATCACAGGAATCTGCGGAACTTGCTCGCGCAGCATATGCAGAACGACCATGTCCTCGGTTTGGAAGCTGCTCGTCAAGCACAGACTCTCCAGACCATTTTCCCTCTCAGCCTGCCGAACCACCTCAGCCACCAACTCTTCTGCCGAGAGCGCCTCATGCGCGTCAAGCAATATATCCAGTTGGCTCATTGCGTCTCCTTGGTATTGGATGAGGCCTCCAGCCATCTCGAAGCATCCTCCAACGACTCCAGGAACCTGGCCCCGACGATTTCCTTCACGTCTTCCTTCGTCGAGTCAGCAAGCGCTGCGCGCGCCGAGATAGCCGTCACTTCAGCAAGTTGCAACGCGCGCACCACCCCTCCCAGCGAAACCTCAGGAATCAACGGATCGTCCACAATGACTGCGGCACGACCTAGCTCTCGCAAGGAATCTCGAAACTCTGCCGCCTCTTCCGGCCTGTCCCGCAGCCAAACAAATGCGGAATCGCTTGCACTTACCTCTTTCTCCGGCGGAGCCACCGCAGAGAGGATCATCGCCGCGCCAACCGTGGCATTGCTCACTGGATCAATCAGGATCAAGGCGCCCATCTCGCGATTCTCCGAATAGGCATCGAAAAACAGGGGTAAGCTCGTATCGAACTCCACCTCCGCAATATCGTTCATACGCACTTGCGAAGCTTCCCTGTGCTCGGTCGACTGAATGTCGACCCCGTAGCAGATCTTCCTTACCGTGGCTCGAACAGTTCGTGTCGTGTGCTTCGCCAGGTACGTTCGTCCCGAGATCAGCGGCTGCTCATGCATCCACACAACCATCGCTCGAAACCCGGTACTTATTTTCGGCGCGCTCTGATCCTCTCCGATCAACATCTCGCCGCGGCTCAGATCAATCTCGTCTTCTAACTCCACGGTCACACTCAGCGGAAAGCTCGCCACCGGAAGCTCGCCATCGTATGTAACGATGCTCTTCACGGTAGTTACTCGACCGCTCGGTAAGGCCTTCACTCGCATGCCCGGCCGCACTTCACCGCGTTCGATACGTCCTGCAAACCCTCTAAACTCCGCATTCGGCCGTACCACCAACTGCACAGGGAAACGCAAAGGTCCTTCCGCCGCCTCACGAATCGTCAGCGGCACCGTCTCGAGATATTCCAGTAGCGTCTGCCCCTGATACCAGCCCATGTTCGAGCTGTGCTCAACGACGTTATCGCCAACCAGCGCACTCACCGGAATGACCTCGACACTCTTCAACCCAAGCTTCGCCGCCAGCGCACGGAACTTCACCGAAACCTTCTCAAACACCTCTTCGCTGTAACCCACGATGTCCATCTTGTTGATGGCCGCGACCACGTGCGGAATTCGCAGCAAGCTTGCAATATAGGTATGTCTACGCGACTGAGGCAGCAACTCTCCAGCCCGCTGAAATGCCTTCGCATCGATCAGAACAATCGCAACATCGGCGGTCGATGCTCCCGTAGCCATGTTGCGCGTGTACTGCTCATGCCCTGGCGTGTCGGCAATGATGAACTTGCGTTTTGCGGTGGAGAAATATCGATAAGCCACGTCGATCGTGATGCCCTGCTCGCGTTCGGCCTTCAGGCCATCCGTAAGAAGCGATAGATCCACAGCCCCGCCCGAACGATTCACTCTGCTTGCACGAATCGACGCCAGCTGGTCCTCATACACACTCTTCGTGTCATGAAGCAGCCGGCCAATCAACGTGCTTTTGCCGTCGTCAACGCTGCCAGCCGTTGTGAATCGCAGCATCTCTTGTTCGAGATGGCTATCAAGTAACTCACGAAAGATCGTCTCCTTCGCAGTCTCGTGGGTGGAAGGCAATGTACTCATTAGAAGTAGCCCTCCCTTTTCTTCAACTCCATCGAGCCCTCTTCGTCGTGATCGATCGCGCGTCCCTCGCGCTCACTGCGACGGAACCCAATCAACTCCTCGATAATCTCCGGCAGCGTCTCTGCATCACTTCGTATCGCGCCCGTGCAGGGCACGCATCCCAGCGACCGCATCCGGACCTTCATCAACTCGGGCTTCTCTCCCGGAAGCAGTCGCATGCCCTCGTGCATCACCGTGATCATCCCTCCGCGAATTACCGCTAGTCGTTCCTCCGCGAAATACAGCGGCACAATCGGGATCTGCTCCGCATAGAGATAAAGCCAGATATCCAACTCCGTCCAGTTGGAAAGAGGAAACACCCGAATACTCTCGCCCTTGCGCAGTCGCGAGTTATACAAACTCCACAGCTCCGGTCTCTGGTTCTTCGGATCCCACTGTCCCGCCGAGTCGCGGAAGCTATACACTCGCTCCTTCGCGCGGCTCTTCTCTTCATCGCGACGTGCCCCACCGAAAGCCGCGTCGTAGCCGCCTTCCTCCAGCGCATCCAGCAACGACCTCGTCTTGAGAGCTCCGCAGCAGTTTTGGGTTCCTAGCTTCCAAGGGCTCGCCCCATCCGCGATAGCCGCCTCATTGCGGTGCACAATCAGCTCCGCACCAATCTCCTTCGCGTAGGTATCGCGAAACGAAATCATCTCGGGGAACTTGTAGCCCGTATCGATATGCAGCAGCGGAAATGGAATCTTGCCGGGATAGAACGCCTTCTGCGCCAGCCGCAGCATCACGCTCGAGTCCTTGCCGATGGAATACAGCATCACGGGCCGCGAAAATTCTGCAACGGCCTCCCGCAGAATATAGAGACTCTCTGCCTCAAGTGCCTGCAGATGATTCAAGCGCTTCTGATGGAGCTTCGCGATACCTTCGCCGACGGCGCTGTCAGTAACCAAGCTACCTCCCCTTTAGGAACCGTATGGTTCCATTTGTCACAGATGAAGTGCCCCGCAAAGGCCTTCAGGGTTAGTATGAACTGACCGGAAGTTGGAGATGAAAGCTGTTCACGGGAGTAATATCGAGTGCGCGCGCTCGTTTAACAAAGTGAGCTTTGCTTTGGACATCGAGCGCTGCGTGAACTGAAGTGTCCCATCACTATTAACCTTATTCGCTTCGAAGCCGTGCATCAAGTTTGAGCAGCAACTCACGGACGCGTATGCCTTCAAGCGTCCAGCCTTCGAGGCGGTACGACTGAAGTGAAAAGGGCCACCCACCAGATATGAGGGAACTTCTGGAAGTCTGCTCTAACGCAACAAACCTCAATCTGAAAGGGTTATTTGGAGGAATCGCCGCAATGCAATGCTTGAATCGTTGGGCTCGGCTTGCTTTAGTTCTTTTCACTCTCGGCATTGCTGCAGCGATCTCTCCTGCACAGGCGATAAAGGGTGGAGAAGAGCATATTGACTCCCGCGTCGACATCTACGGTGGCTACGGCTACTTCCATCCACTCAACAGCGGCATCGACGGCTACAAATTCCAAAGTGTCTACAACCCCAATGCGACCGTGAGCGTCTCCGCCTGGTTCAACCGGTACTTCGGCGTACAGATAGAGGGCGGTTACTTCTCCGGTACCACTGAGCACAAACAATATCTTCCCTCCTGCTCCGGGGAAACCTGCAGCCAGCTGGTCTACACCGAAGAAGGAGGTCCAGTCGCTCGTTTGCCTCTTGGAAGATGGGTGCCTTTCGCCCACATGCTCGGCGGAGGTGAGCGCACCAACGGCCCCGCGGCTCAGTCGCTAATGTGGGGATGGGGAGTTACCGGCGGCGTTGGAGTCGATTACATCCTCCCCTTCTGGGACCAGCACCTCGCCATCCGCCCCATTCAAGCCGACTACCAATACTCCCAGGTCGTCTATGGCCCACTGCTCCTTCCCTCGGGGACTGAGGGAGGCTTCAGCGCGCTCAGCAATATCAAACTCTCTGCCGGCCTGGTTGTCCGCTTCGGTGACATTGAACCGTCTTATCCCGTCATGCTCGGTTGTGGGGCGCAGCCGCCGAGCGTCTATCCAGGCGATCCCATCAAGGTTGAAGCCAACGCACTGCAACTGAATCCAAAGAGGACTCCCGTCTATACCTGGGCCACAAATGGCGGCAAGATCACCGCCACCGGACCGGAAGCCACCATCGATACAGCGGGCCTCGCGCCCGGCGACTACACCGTCACTGGGCACGTTCAGGAAGGTCCAAGCGCTCGCCAACAGGCCTTCTGCGCCGCTCCCTTCTCCGTCAGAGCCTTCGAGCCCCCAACCCTTACCTGCAGCGCGAATCCGAGCACCGCCGTCTCCGGCACAGACATCGCCATCAGCACCATCGGCAGCAGCCCGCAAAACCGTCCACTCACCTACTCCTACACATCCACGGCAGGTGTCATCGCTAGTAACGGTCCAACAGCCATCCTCACTACCGCTGGCTTGAGCCCAGGCACGATCACGGTTACCTGCAATGCCGTCGACGATCTCGGCCAGAAGGCGAGGGCGACCACCGACGTCATCGTCACAGCACCGGTCGTTCCCGTCGTCCCACAATCCCAGCCACTCTGCAGCCTCGCCTTCACCCGCGACGTCCGTCGCCCCGAACGCGTGGATAACGAAGCAAAAGGTTGCCTTGACGACATCGCCCTAACCCTCTCGCAGCAGACGGACTCTCACCTGGTGATCGTCGGTAACTCGGCGCCGGGAGAGAAGTCCCAGGCCGCCGCAGAACGAGCGCTTAATGCCCGTCAATACCTGATCAAGGAAAAGGGTATTGATCCGACACGCATCGATCTCCGCATCGGCACATCCCCCGACAAGACTGCCACCAATACCTTGGTTCCGGCAGGAGCAACATTCATCGACCTCAATGCACGCCCGTTCGACGAAAAGACCATCGTCCGTCATGGGCAGGCCTACGGCGTCCCGCACCCAGAGAGAACGCCGTCGAAGTCTCACACAAAGCCATAATTGGGATCGATAGAATAGGATCTATCCCAATTATGGCCGCTAGTATCCGTACCCCCAATGACGTGTTTGATCACATAGTCCAAACGCACAGCAGTTTGGAGTCTCTCTGGCAGTGCTTCCTGCTACTGCGCCCAACTTCTGCTAAAATCAAAAGGTTGGTCAGAGGTTCGGAAAGCTCGTGCCGTTTCCCGGAGTTCTGCGCTGGTCCTCTAACGGCCAACCACTCACCTATCCATTGTTCGGGGCGTAGCGCAGTCTGGTAGCGCACCTGGTTCGGGACCAGGGGGTCGGAGGTTCGAATCCTCTCGCCCCGACCATTTATAGCCACTGATTAGTCCTTCTAAACCAATCAATACAACTTCAAAAGGCTGCCTAAGCAGAGGCGGCAAATTGTGGAAATCTGCGACCATTGGGACCATCGTCCAATAATCCCGTCATGTTTGGTTGTTGGAACAGAGCGGCTTGAGACGCAATCTGCCGTCTGAAATCATCCTGAAAGTGGGTGTATCGGGAAGTTGTTTGCAGGTTGGAGTGTCCTACCCATTCCTTCACCAGATCACCCGGAACGCCCATCATTTGAAGCACAGAGACGCGCCCATGCCGGAACGCATGTAGCCCTGCCTTTGGAAGATTCAACACCTTCAGCAGCTCGTTCAGCTTTCGCCTCACGTTCCGCTTGCAAAATGGCGTTCCGTTGCGAGTTTGGAACACTCTTCCCGTTGTTCGCGTTCCCAAGTGTGCAGCCAGCATCCCGGTCAATACCGGATCAATGGTGACGGTACGATAATCTTGCTTCGTCTTGACGGTGACTTCCTCGCCTTCCCACACGCTTCGCCGGATGAAGATTCGCCCAGCCGTCAAGTCCAGGTCTTCAACGTGCAAGCCGAACGACTCACCACACCGCATCCCTGTACCTGCCAGCGTTGCAAACAGCACTTTCCACTGGTCGGGAGCAGCGTCAACGATTTGGCACATTTCGTCCGGGGTAAAACAGCGTTGCTCTTTGATTGGAACTTCTGGAAAGCGGAGATTCCAATCACGCCATACCTTCTGCCCTACGATGAGCTTCAGAACTCCAACGATGTTGCGGATGGACTTAGGGCTGAGCCGTCGTCTCGCGCGATTCGAACGAACGTACTCAGTACGCGTCAAATCAGCGATGAACTCCTGCACCCGCCTTTCATCCACTCCTGCCATCGGTAGAGAACCAAACTGGGGCATCAGATACTTGTCCAAGTGGCTTCCCATTGTTTCCTGACATGATGGCTTGTACATAGGAAGCCGGTTATCCTTCCACCGTTCGGCTTCGGTTGCGAAACATCTTTGCCCCTACATCCGTGCGCTCAAGGTGGGTATCATCGTTCAAACCCATTTCTTGAAGGATCGCGCGGAGTTTCCGCTTGGCTTCTGTTTCTTCATTGTTAGGACTGAGCCGAGCGACACTGACGCCCTACGTCTTTCTTCCTTGCCGGGAAGATCGACGTAATAACGCCCGTGCCACATCTGCCCCTTACGGACCACGGTGCCACTTTGACCGGATCGAAACGACATGCTTTTTTCCGTTTCCGATTCGGCGTCGCTGGCGGGAGTATAGCAGTCCCTTCCTTGGTTAGCTGAGTTGAAGGATTGGGAAGGGCTGATTCATTTGTGGGGATGTCCAAGGGTGGACGGCCATGTGCTCGGGCGCTACGAGCGTTTGCCCCATCTGCTCAGATACCAGCAGAGTTTCGGGGTGTGGACGCGTGCACAGGCGAATCTGGCTAGGTAAAGACACCGTTCACACTAAAGTTCTAATTAAGAGATGACCTTGATCACGCAAAATCTGCGCTATGCTGAGCAGGTCTCTTCTATACAGAGGGGTTTACCCATGCGTTTAAAAGTGCTTACAGTGGCTGCCGCTTTACTCTCGGCCAGCCTTGCGGCTCATGCCGATGACATCTACACCTTCACTATTGATGTACCGAATACACCTGGGATTTACGGCATCCAGGGAAGCTACACATTCGACGAACCGTCTCTTGTAACCACCGCAGGCTATCTTTCGCTTTCTGATCTCACAAGTTACTCTGGCGCAGCTATCAGCTCTTTCTACTTGGACCCAGACTCCTTTACGTGTCCGTATTTCATTTCGCCGGGAGCAGAGTCCTGCTTTGAGGTCCAACCGATAGGTGGTATTCTGAACAACTTTGCGGGGACCGAGGTACTCAACGCTCCAGGAACATACGATGAGACTGCCTCTGCGCTGTATGTCACCATCACCGGCCCAAATTCCCTTCCTGCCCCCACCCCCGAACCGTCCGGTATCGTTTTGCTGGGCACAGGTCTGCTCGGTGTTGTGGGAATGATCAAGCGGCGGTTCATCTAAGCATTGCATGGCTACGGAGAGCCCCCGTTTCATGCTGGAGCTTTTTGCTTAGTTGCGTAACCCGTTTAGAAGCCCTTGGAGCGTTTGGGGAAAACACAGGCACGTCCAAGGGCGCATCTATGCGTCCACGGTTAATTCTGAGCGACGGCGGGGCATCTCCGTCCGCTTGGTTTCGCGAATAAGGTCTACTACCTTGGTCTGCCCCTCTCCCGAACCGATGCTCGCCAGCACCTCGGGCTTGGCGAGGTCTGTGTCTTCGCGTCATATCCTGCGGCCTTGGTCGCGGCCTGCACGTAGGTACGGTTCGCGCCGATCATCTTGGCCGCTTGCTCGGATACTAGGTTGGCATTGCGCTTCTGCACGTCTTCTTTAGGTGTAATCGGTACGGGATTAAGTTTGGTTTCGATAAACCCTTACTCAAATCTTTGCGTAAGGGTTTTTCCACCTCAGCCTTAGCAATGGACTGTTCCTTAGTAGGACGGCCACCCTTCACGCCCGCTTTGGACGCCTCTTCCTTCTGCCGCGAACGCCGGGACAAGCTGTGCCCCGAGAGCGGCCCTAAACGCAGAAAGGCTCCCCTCTACGCCTTACTCGGTTCAGCCAAGCTCAACGGCCTCGACCCGGTACTTTATCTCCACCACGTCCTCGCTCAGATCGCAGACCATCCCATCTCCAGGATCAACGAACTTCTTCCGTGGAACGTCGACCTCGCAGCTCAGCCCATAACCGATTAGTTGTGTACCCACATAACCGCTCGCTGACCTCAGCCTTGCTGAACACCTCAGCCACAAAACCACCCTCCCGCACCTGCTTCAAGACACCACTATTCATTCCCACCGGCACCCCCCTCTTCATCCAAGTCTCCTCCTACAAGGTCGAAGTCTGGCCTTTCTGCTGGTACAGGCACAATGATGCCTATCGGCACGAACGTTCGAAATCATCAACCAGTACGGATCGTTTTTCTGCCGTATTCAGCGGACGCACCCCGCCTGTACGTCACGGTCGAATTCGGCCCAATATGACGGAAGCGCCGCATATGGGTCTGGCATAATCTGATCCGTCACATATACGAAACCTACACCCCGCTTTGCGCTCAACTGCAAGACCTTTGCGACATCAACCGCCGGCGTTTTGTACACGATATCGATGAACATGGATGGAGGATACTTCCTGATCCATAAGGGTACGATGAAGGACGCCGAGCTGAATACAGCGTAGTCGTTTTCAAAGACGACAATCTGCAGCTTAGACGGCGGCTGTACCTTGATCTCCGCATAGCTCGCGTCGGGATATGTTCCGGCATTGAGGATGACACCTCCACCGTCGGTGACAGTGCTGATGAAGGTAGCCAGCGGTTGATAGTAACGCGCCACCTGCGCAGGCTCCGCAGAGACTTCGTCGACGAAGATTCCATCCACTCGATACCACTTCAGATACTCGCGAACCTCTTCCTCCACGGTCCTCGCATCCACCTTGCCATAACGTGTCGAAACATAGCCGTAAACTTTATTGCCTGAGCGTTGAGCTGCCTCGACAATATTCCGATAATCCGTCTTTGCCTCCTTTCCCGGGCCGCTGTTCGGGTTCACGATCATGATTCGTCCAACCTTGGTCGAACGCATTGGATGCGCGATGAAGGTATTCCATGCCGATCCGCTAGCAGACGGGTACATATAGGAAGGGACAAGAACTGACAGGCAGATGCGCGGAGGCGGGACGGTTCCATTGCCTCCCCCCGCGTTGTGAACTTCCGCGACGCAGGTCTGCCAGCACAGTGAGCTCAAAGAAGCGATCAAGATAATCCGAGTGATCAGGCAGGTAGTTTGCATTAAGCCTCCGTTTTCGGCGATTAGATTATAAATCGAAAGAATACGATCGAATAATCTTATGCACCTGTGAATGTGAAGGATGAGATTCTAGACAGGAATTAACCGAGCGTGGTTCGCCCGCAAGCCGGGGGTTGGCGCCACAATTGATCTTGGGCTCTAGACTTTTTGATCTTTAGACCAGCGTCAACTCGATGCCCATACTTCGAATCCGTTCGGTGGCGCTTTGCGAAAGGTTCCGGTCCGTAATGACATGATGTATCGCCGACGCGTCGACGATCTTGCACAGGCTTCGATGTCCAAATTTTGTCGAATCGCACACAGCGACCACCATGGAGGATGAATTCACCATCGCGCGATTAACACGTGACTCCATCAGATTCGGCGTCGTCAAGCCCACCTCCAAATCAAAACCATCCACTCCAAGAAACAAGATGTCCGCATGCATTCCTGGAGCATCTCCTCTGCCAGCGGTCCCACCAACGAAAATGAGGTCTTTCGCAAAGAACCTCCAGTGAGCAGCACCTCGAAGTCGGTTTCACTCAACTCCGAAGCTATGTTCACGGCGTTGGTAATAACCGTCAAGCTCGATAGCGACTTCAGTGCCTTCGCAAGCGCGGTGGTCGTAGTGCCGGAATCCAGAAGAATGCACTGCCCCTTGCGAATCAACTTTACGGCAGCTTCTGCAATCCGTCTCTTCTCAACCGAGAAGCGCCCTTCTTTTTCCTGCAAACTCGGGTCTTCCCGCGAACCGGATGTTGGAAGAATTGCACCCCCATGCGTCCGTTGCAGCACTCCGCGGTTCTGAAGTTGATCGAGGTCCTTACGAATCGTGATGCTCGACACCTGAAGCATATGTGACAACTCTTCAACCAGTACGCGGCCGTTGTCCTGGGTGAGCCTAAGGATATACTGGCGCCTCTCCTCGATCAGCATTTGTGAATTGCCGTTCAGCGTATGTGAGTTCCCATCCGGATGACCAGCATCCTGAAATCGCAACGATTTCGAAGCGGTGAAAACACTTGGCATATGGGAAGGGCTGGCGAGTCAGTTTAGAAGATACCACATGGATAGAATCGCCCTGCTCATATTTTACGCACGAACGGTGGTCCTCACAATGGTTCGAGGGAGCACGGAACAAGAGAGTTCTTCGCGAGCAAAATTGCATCGAGAAAGCCGGCGATGGGGAGCCTTTTAGTCTGGATAGGGCATGTTCGGCTGCACAATCCGGATGTAATGATCGGTGAAAGCAAAATGCGCTCCGGGGAGCTCCAGTTTCGGCATATGGCATGTCACACATTGGTTCGCCGCTCGAGGACACGCAGCAGCCTTTTGACGACCCGGCTTGTCTCCCCGCCGCGCATGGCAGGCAAGGCACTTCGCGTCGTACGCGACCGTGGACGTCTGCAAGTTGCGATGCGGATTATGGCAGGCAACGCAGGTGATCCTCTCGTCGCTGGGATCGTAGCATCGGCTGTTTTCCAAACGGTACGGCTGGAACCTCACGTTCCGAATGTCGCGGATTCCGGAGTTCAACACATCGCGCGTGGTGCGATGACAGGAGCCACACAAATCATTCAGGTCTGTCGGCGCAAGCAACGCGGGATCGAAGATCGTGGCATCGTTCCCGTTTGGTCTTTGAGATCCAGCCATCTTTACGGCATGTTCACTGCCCGCGCCATGGCAGTTCTCGCATGTCACTCCAGGATGTGCCTGCTTCACGTCCAGTCTACCTTCAAACATATCTTCACTCGTGTGGCACGAAAAACATTTCTTTACTTCCTCATCCGGCAATAGCCTTCCCAACGCCGCCAGCGCAGTTACCGGAGGTCTCTTCGTATGGCCAATCGTGAGATCGAGGTTGAGGATTGTTTTGTAGTAGCTCGCACGGCTCTCATAGAATTTGCCGTCCTGCTCCAGGAGGAAGGTCTGCCCGGAGTATCCTTGGCCGAAAACCCAGCGCACGGGAAGGGTCAACGATTCTCTACCATCTGAAGCTGTCATTTGCAGACCTTCGCGGACCTTCGTCAACGTCACCGTGTACTCTCCACTGCGAAAACTCATAGAAGAATCCTCGTGTACGCCCGGTGCAGAGGGATCAAGCGCCGCCATGCCCATTCCCGTCGACGGCTGCGAGCTAAGGTCCGTATGACAGCTCAAACATTTCTCCTCGCCCACATACCGGCTGCCATCTGTCGCTCCAACCTCACGCGTCGACTTCGGAGCTGCCGTGTGAACGTCCTGAGTCGCATGCACAGCGGATGCCTTCGAGAATAAAGTCGCGATCGCGCAGACGGCTACGGTGGTCCCCACTGCAAAACGACATGCCCACCGCCTACTCGCCCGAGTGTCCGCCGTCTCCCGTGTTGCCAACACCTGACCTCCGCCTCAACGAGCAGAAACTATTGCGATGTAATCGGCCGGATGCCGGTGATTGCTGGTGCTCCCGGAAAGCGCTTCTGTAGCTCCAGCCGGTCCATCGCATTTTTTCTCTGCAGTGTTAGAAACTCTGTCTGCTCCTGTTTGGCAAGTATTGGCTCACCGAGCCGTGCATAGGCGCGCGATAGGCTATACCGAATGTCGGGCGCTCCTGGGGCAAGCTTCTTGGCCGTTTCCAGTTCTACTCGCGCCGCCTTGAGATCGTCCGACGATAGTAGCGAGTTTCCTAGAATGTAGTGTGCAAGAAACGATTCCGGGTTGAGTTCTTTCGCACGACGCGCCAGCCGCACCGCTTCCGGATAGTCTTTCGCCTTCATGGATAAAAATGCCCATTCAAGGTACGCCAGGACACTGTCAGGATTCAGGTCAATCTCCGCCTTGAATTGAGCCACAGCTTCGGCATCGTGTCCCTCCGAAGCCAACAGCCCACCATAGCCGTAGTGCAGAAACTGTACCTTCGGATAGTGCGATAGCATCTCGCGATAAGAGATCTCGGCCTTCTCTATCTGCTTGTTTGCCAGCAACGCCGCCAGACTGCCGGCATCGTGAACTAGAGCATCCTGCGACGGATCCAGCTGCGAAGGCAAGATGGGAACGCGCAGCAACGTCAATCCGAGCGCCACCTGCAGATCCTCGGAGCGAACTCCCTTGAGATAAAGCGACGACAGCAGAAGCGATGCTCCCTCCGAGTCTCCATGCTGATTCAACAACAAGGCGAGATGGTAGTCGGCAATGTCTTCGAGCGGCTCTTCGGTTCCGAGGCGTTCGGCGTTCTGCAGATCTGTCAATGCCCTATCATCGTCGTGAGTCTCGAACTCGCTAAGGCCAAGCATCGCCCACGCGTTTCCAAGCTTTCCATTCAGCTGCACCAGCCTACGAAATGCCATTGCCGCGTTCGCATAACGATCTCCGTCGTACAGTAAAGATCCGTAGTACCACCAGCCTTCCTGCCACGACGGGTTTCTCGCTAGAGCGCGCTCATACAGCACAAGGCTTGCCTGCGTGTCTCCCTCTTCTCTGGCTTCATCAGCCCTTTTTTCGAGCTTCTGCGTCAAAACATGCTGCGCTGTGATCGTTGCTTGCGTCGTTGTGGCAGTCGCGCTGAGCATCCCCACCATCAGAATGGTCACAGCCCCGAGCTTGCCGGGAAGTCCCCGCAAGCTCTGCACCCGATCTCGAAGGGAACGTCTCAACCTAGGGAATCTCCTCAGCGCTCTGCTTTGTTCCCATTGCCGCAATACGCTCATGTGATTCACGCAGTTTGGTGTTGTAGAGCTCGCCTTCTCGTTGCGCCTCGGCCCTGCGGCCTATGTGCTGATACGATTCGGCCAACGATAGGTAGGCTTGCGCCTGGTCGGGATCGGCCTTGATCACGGCCTCGAGCAGAGGGATCGCATCCGCAAAACGACGTTCCTTGATCGCAATCTCCGCGCGCTCATACTCCACTTCAGACGAGTTCGGATGTAACTGATCGGCGACCGCTAGATAACGTTTTGCGGAAGCGATATCCCCATCAAAGCGCTTCAAACGGCCCAGAAAGTAGTTTGCCTCGAAGTCGGTCGGATCCTGCCGAATTGCTGAGGCAAACTCGGCTTCCGCCTGCGGCGTTCGCGCTGTTCCCACGTATACCTCTCCCATCGTTTCGTGGTATCCAGGAAGATTCGTCTGAGTCGCGTCAAGCTGCTTTAGCTCACTCTCTGCGTCTGAATAGCGGTGTAAGCCATTCAGCGTTTGCGCCAGAATCAGGTGGCCTTCAACAGAACCTGCCGACTTCAAAGCAAGTGTGATGAGAGGCAGCGCCTTCTCATACAAGCCCATGCGCTCATACGTCGAACCCAGTATGAACGCGTTTGCCGGATCGTCGGGATTGACAGCGTAAGCGCGTTCCGCTGCACGAGCCGCCAGCGCGTATGCCTGCAAATGGAAATAACAGAAGGCCAATAACTCGTCATATCGCACATCGTTGCCCACTCGCTGCAGATGCTTTAGATGGTCGGCCGCCTGCGCATAATCGCTTGCCTTAATTAAGGCAAGCGACAGGTTGAATTCAATTTTGCTGTTTGTTGGGTCTAGCGCAAACGCTTTGGTATAGCTATTGATTGCATCGTGCATCCGGCCCATGTGGGAAAGTGCGACACCCATGTTCGAGTAGACCGCGAAGCTAGGGTTCGCCTCCACACACTTCTGATATGCTTCGCTCGCATCGCTCCATCGCGCGGCGGCGAGCGCCTGGTCCCCGGCAGTACACGTTTCTTGCGCTCGGGCAATCATCGCTCCAAGTAAACCAAGGAGGCAGACGGTCGCGGATGCCCTGGCAAAAACCCCGCGACGCATAATTACTGGCCATCCTTCTGCTGCGGATGCGCGGCAGCATACGCTTGGGTAAAGAGCTTTCGTTCGGAATCCGCTGCCTGTTGATCGTGCAACGCACCATACACCGTTACGAGCGCATAATGCACCTCGTAACTATCTGGAGAAAGTACTTCCGACTTTTGCAGGTTCTCCAGAGCCTTATTCCACTGCTGTTCAATCACGTAGCTTTTCCCGGATAGAAGATACGGAAGACCGTCATTCGGCGCGCGCGTCTTCGCTTCCGATGCGTAGATTCGGGTCTGCTCCGGGTCCCGTCGTGCCAATGCGAATCGAGCCAACCAGATCCAGGCATCTGCACTTGCCGGATTCACCTTGGCTTCTTCTTTCACTTCTTCTTCTGCTTCAGCGTGCCGTCCAAGATTCTCAAGAAACAATGCAAGGCAGAGATGGACAAACGGCTGCTGTGGATGCTCCTGAATCGCCTGCCGATACAGCCTCTCCGCATCTTGAGGCTTCAATTGCAACACAGCTATCGCAGCTTGCCCGACAAGCGATACGGCCTCGGCATCCGGTGTACCGGCGAGGGGAATATGGTTTATGCCCAGTTCAGCGCTGCCAAACGCGGGAATAAGATTTGGATAGTCCGGAGACGCATGTTGCAGCAGCCGCAATGCGATCAAAGAGCCATTACGGTTCTTCTGCCGCATCAGCACTAGACCGTATTCATACATCGCCCCGTTGGCGATTTCCTTAGGGAGCCCTCCATGCACGAGGGCTTTATTCAGGTGGAGCGATGCGTTGCCCCAATCGCCTAACTCGTACTCGCACATGCCGAGCATTGCAAAACCGAGCGAGTTCTCAGGGGCAAGCTGCGTCAGGTGCCCAAAAGCGAGGCTGGCCAGCTGAAATTGCTGCGCCTCGTACAGCAGGCCGCCATACTTCCACCAGCCTTCTGTCCATGCAGGATCCTTCTCAAGTGCTTGAACATATAACTTGGAGGCCAAAGCGTCGTTACCCACGGCCTGCGCCTGCGTTGCATCTGATTTGAGCTTTGCAGCCGCTGGGACTTGGGCAACGACACTGCGGTCCAGAAGAGTAAGTAGCACCAGCACACTGAACGCGAGGGATGCGCCGGTTCGTACCTTGCAGCGCATCCGCGATGTCCGAATCGTGTGCCTCATGACTTCAGATCCCATTGCCATGCAATATCCGTCATTATAGGGAAGCAGGCTCCCCGGAGCATTCCGTCCGAGGAGCCCTTCGGTCGCGACCCGGAAAGGCTAGAAGAAGATCTTCGCGCTTCCCTCCATCTTCCGCGAACCGGTCTTGCCACAACTGTAGCCCAGACCTCCTACACCGTCACTGCACGGCATGTTCCCATTGGTCAAAGTTGATGTACCCTGCGACGGATCGGTCGCGTTATCCGGCAGCGTATACGAGAAGTTCGCGACCGTGTTGAGCTGATCCAGGACTCCTCGATTCAGGAAGTCGAACGATGAAACTCGGATATCGAGATGCCTGGAACCGCCGCCGCCCAGCGGAAATGACTTCTGCAGCGCGATGTCATAGTCGGACGTCGCTGGACCTTTCATGTAGGGAGGATCGACCGCCCCTTGGGACCCAAACGCCGGAAGGGCGATGCAGTTCGTGTTGAGGAAACGTGAACCGATACCTCCATGGGACTGGCGGGGATCGCACGTGTAGGTCGGGTAGATTCCGTTCGGAGGCGATGTAGTGCTACCTGGCAGGAAGGCCGTCGACCAGGCATTCGACCCAAACCAGGTGTCCGACGCACTCCAGATGGCGGGAGCACATGGGGCACCGCTCTGATAACAGGTCACGTACGCGCTGATTGCAATTGGACCACCGCTTGCCGCCTTTGCAATCCCAGAGAACATCCATCCATTCAATATCGCCCGCGGAACCCTGTGATCGCCAAGTGGACCAATTGCAAGTTTTGGTACGTACCATTGAGCACCTAGGGAGAAAAGGTGCGTTCTGTCGAAGCTCAACACATGATACGAACCAGCGGTGCTGTAGGGATCCGGCAATAGGGTCTCAAACTGGTCGCTGTCTCCCATAGCCTTGGAGTAGGTATAGCTGGCCATGAAGTCAATGCTTCTGCTTGCCTGTCGGCGCAACGTCGCCTGCAGTCCGTTATAGTTTGAATTGCCCTCGTGTTCAATCTGGACAATCTGCTTGAACGGCGCGTAAGGCGCGACGGTGCCTTCGTTGCCTTGCAGAGACACGGGGACGATGTGAGTTCCCGGAGTCCAAAGCGCTCCATACGGTATGTTATCGATGTTTTGTTCAATCTGCTGGTGGCGACTCTCACTGCCAACGTAGGCCAATTCCGCGTTGAAGTGTGCCGGCAACGTCTCCGAAACCGTGAGGTTGTATTGGTAGATCGCTGGCGTGTGCGTGTCCCGCGGATCATATACGGCGTTGCTCTGACCATAGGTGAACGATCCTTGTGCACTCGGGTTGCTAGCCGAGATTTGCTCCAGGTTTAAGTTGCAGCAGATGGTCGCTTCGAGCAAGTTTGGGGGCCCCAGAATCGCACCGAAACCGGCATTGATCGGATCGCGCTGCGTATACACGCCAACGCCACCACGCAAGATCGTCCTCCCCCGACCGGTCGTGTCCCATGAGAAGCCAACGCGTGGCTGCGTGAGAGGATGCCCATATGGAAGAATCGTCTTGGGGATTGTCCCGCAAAGAGGCACATCTGCTTGCCCTGGATTGGCGCAACTCGCCGTTCGCACGCCGTCATACACGCTCGCATTTTGCGACGACTGATAGGCCTGCGGGTCAAACGTCGAGCCGAGCCCATGGGCTTCATACCATGGGCCCTGGAAGGTCCATCGAACGCCAAACTCCACGGTCAATGTCTTGCGGATCTTCCAGCTGTCTTGTCCGTACCACTCAAACGAGGATGAGCGCATATTCCCGCGCACATCGTGATTGGCCTGCTCGAATTCAGCAAAGTGCTCCGTAAGAATGTCAGCGTATTCGTCGCCACTCGTACCCGCCGTCCAGGTGGAGGGTACAAGGTATCCCTCGAGCGGATCCGCCGCCTCGTTTTGATCATTCCGTGCACGACCAACCAGGCCACCAAACTTCATGTTGTGAGCGCCCTTGACCTTGGTCAGGTTATCGGAGAACTCGAATTGAGTTTGCTTATAGTAGTTACCCGCGCCCGCTAGGTTACTCTCACCCCAGCGACCGGTCGCGGGCGGCGCATACCCAGCTCCGCATCCGCTCTGGTTGAGCGAATCGCATACCGCGAACGCCGGGATGATCTGCGCGACTTCGGGATAGCCATTATTGAACACTCCGTTGAAACTCACTCCAAGAGCTGTCTTGCTGATGATGTTGGAGTTCTGGTAGACGTTCGGCTGACGCAGCACATTAGTATTGAATGAGAATTCATTGGTGAGTGTCGGATTCAACACATTCACCATGTTCACATTCAGCGAGCGCGAGTTGTACTGCTGGATGGTTGGTGATGGCTCCGGAACGTTCGAAGTCCAAGTGCTTCCCTCTCCGACATACTCGCCCCACGGCTTCAAGTCCGTTTCGTCCTGACGTGCAAGCCGCAAGTAAAACCGGGCTTTTTGCGATGGATCCCAGTCAAAGCGGCCGATATATTGGTTCAGATTAGTAGGCGACGCCGGGTGCGCCGCATAGTTCCAATACCCGCCAGGATCGGTGTAATTCGGACCAGATAGATTGGGTCCCATCAGCGACTTCGTTAAGCCAACTCCGTTTGCAGTGAAAGCCGATAGCTTTCCTCCCTGCTGATCCAACGTGAGAAGAGTGGCCGGATCGGTGATCTGGCAAGGGTGATTCAGATAAAATGTCTCCCCTGCATTACCCGCCGCGCGCGCCGCAGTGCATGTATCGCTGAAGACGATCTGACTGAAGTCTCCACCAAGCATCGCCTGCGTGGGGACATTGGTCAACTCGGTACCGGTGTCCGGCGATTGCCGACTGAACTCCGTTCCGAAGAAGAAGAACAGCTTCTTTTCAGGTCCACGGTTGTACTTGATCCATGGCAGAAGGATAGGGCCACTTACCGAGAAACCGCTGTAATTGAAGTTCGAGTCGGGCCGAGTTGTTCCCGCAAAGTTATTACTCCAGTCATTCGCGTCGAAGATCGCGTGACGGCCGATGTAATAGCCCTCTGCGTGGAAACCCTTCGTACCGGATTTTGTGATAGCGGTGATTAATACCGGCGACCCACCCTGGTCTGCCGTGAAATTGCTTGTCTCCACCGTGATTTCGGAGATGAACTCAGAGTTCGGATAGATATTGGAACCATTGTTGCCGGTCAGGTCGTCCATATTGCCGCCGTCCAGCTTGAACGTATTCGCGTCCGAACGGTTGCCGTTCACGTTGAAGCCTTCGATTCCGTTGGCCGAACTGGTAACTCCTGTTGGGCCGCTGTCGCCATAAGCGGAACTGCCGTTCTCCACCACGCCCGGGAGCAGCGGCAGCAACTCCTCGGCGTTACGGCTGATCGTCGCCAACGACTGAATTTGTTCGCTTGTAAGCGTCTCCGAACGCTGCCCCGAGTCCATCTGCTCGGTGCTCGCTGTCACCGTTACCGACGTCGAGATATCCCCCACCGTCATCGGCACGTCCGCCGTGAGGTGGTCGTTCGCATGCACGATGACCGTGCGGGTATATGTCTTAAACCCGGACAGCTGCGCCGTCAGCTTGTAGGTGCCCGGAAGTACGGAGGGAAACACGTATTGGCCAGCTGAATCGGAAACCTGCGAGGTGATTAGACCTGTGTCCATGTTGCGGATCGTAACCTTTGCGCCGACCACGATAGCTTTCGTCTGATCAGTCACAATACCATCGATGCGCGCCAGCGATTGCGCATGAATACCTGATGCGGCGAGAACGGACAAAGCGGCAACAGTAACCCAACAAAACCATCGTTTGAGCATTCGGTTCGGCCTCCGCTGCACAGACAGCGATATATGGAATGAACAGCAAGTAAAGGAAACAAATCGACTACAGTTTCTTGCTATTTTGGGGTGAATGAGGAACTTTAGAGCAAATCCTAGAGACGAACGAAACTTATGTCAAGCAAATAGTGAAAGAAGTCGTAATAATAAGTCAATCTATTGGATGATCAAAAGGCACGCTCTCTGGATGACTGGTGCCCTTGAGCGTAATCCTTCGAAACCTCCCCCCTGGACGTTCATTTGTTCAATTATTGGTATCGTTTCTTGGGAAAGAGAAGCATGAGGTCCCAAAACACTGGTACGGGCGGCTCCGCCAGCTTCACGGCCAGTAGTCCATCGCCCTCCGTCCGTCTTGAGGCGGCAATAGCGACTGGCCATCGACGTAGCACCCGCACCTATTGCTCTACCTATCCTCTGCCCGGCGATCACGCTTAGTTTGATTACGAGCAGCTAAGTCTGGCAAGGAACTTCAGCGTCCTCTTTCGGTCGCTAGGCGATGGTTGATAGCGGGTTTCCATAAGCAAAGTCCTGCGATGGCACCTGAACTAGCCGCTGGACTGCAGTCTGGTATTCGCCGGTCTATGGCGAGGTGTTCTTGTCGACCGGATGCGCCCATGAGGCGAAGATTGAATCGTACACGCCGGGCACAACGCCCTTCCCCTGTTCGACGTGGAAGACGCGATCGATGCTCGGCAACTTCACGTGCTCCACCGGTCCATTCGGCCAGTGAATCTCAACGTCCGAAATCGTCGTCGCATCCCCAAGACCGAAGTGAAGTTTCAAATCACTATTCGACTCATAGCTCCCTCCGCTCCTCACGTCGTAACGCTGTCGGATGCCTCCGGATGTTAGATAGACCGCAGCACCAATCGCGTCGCGCGGCCCCTTCGCCCCGCCAATCAGTTCCAGTTCCACCCAGTGGTGGTGATCGGGGTTTACGTTGCGAAGAAGTACGGGAGGAGCATCCATGCAATTGATCACAACGTCGATCTTGCCGTCATTAAACAGGTCGCCGAAGGCTGCACCGCGCGCCGGAATTACGTCGGCCAAACCCGTCCCCTCTACTGCGGGAATTAGGTCAAACTTCATCCCCTTGTCAACGTTGTGAAACAACAGTGGTCGCTGCGCATAAGAAGTTCCCCAATTATGCTGACTGGCCTGCGGAAAGACGTGACCGTTGGCCAGGAAGATGTCCTTCCATCCATCGTTGTCATAGTCGATAAACTCTGTCGCCCAGGTAAGGAATGGGAGCGTCTCGTCCGCAATACCCATCTGTGGGCTGATTTCATTGAAGTTTGCATGACCCACGTTCTCAAAGAGGGGCTTATAGTCGTCAGAAAACGTACCAGTATAAAAGTCGATCAGTCCGTTATTTTTGTAGTCACCGACAGCTAGCCCCATGTTCGCCTGTTCGCGTCCATCCTGGCTCAATGCAAAACCTGAGTAGAAGCTCGCGTTCTCAAATGTGCCGTCCCCCTTATTCAAATAAAGGTAGTTCGGAGTGGAGTCATCTGCGACCACCAAGTCGACCTTTCCATCATCGTTCACGTCTACAAAGGTTGAACTGAAACCGTAGTTGTGCAGCGAATCCGACACGCCTGCCTTCTTACTGACGTCCGTGAAGGTGCCGTCCCCATTGTTATGAAACAAGTGATCCGGCTCGCCCTGAAGTCCGCGAGGTCCACAGTTCACATGAACCCCGCGAAACTGGCATGACCCACTGTTTGAGTCAACGCCATCCAACGATTCCGGATGCTCCAGATCCCAATGCACGTACCCCGGTACAAAAAGATCGAGAAACCCGTCGCCATCGTAGTCACCAAAACTTGCACCCGTAGACCAATTTCCCAGCGTTACGCCGGCGTGTTCTGCGGAATCGGTGAAAGTCCCATCATGATTGTTCCGGTAGAGTCGATTCTTCCCAAAGTTTGTCACGTATAGATCGGGCCATCCATCGTTGTCGAAATCACCTACGGCGCACCCAAATCCCCAACGATCGTTCTCCACCCCGGCAATGGTCGCCACGTTGGTAAACGTGCCATCGTGATTGTTATGAAACAGTGCCGCATGTGGCGCCGGTCCTTTCCCTGCCAGCGCGTCAAACGTGGAGCCGTTCACTAGGTAGATATCTAGCCAACCATCGTGGTCGTAATCCAACAGACATACGCCGGAACCATTTGTTTCGATGATGAACGTCTTCTCGGGAGTCCCCATTATGTGCCGCCATTGGGTCAAGCCAGACTGCTTCGATCTATCCGCAAAAATCCTCGGCCCTTCTTTGACGAAGCCGCCTGCAGTGATCGGCCGCCTCTGGTCATCCAGCACCGGTGCGAAGGAACCAGCAGTCGCCGACCCTCCACCGGATGTCTGCACGGTGGAGTTTTGATCCAGAGCCTTCGCGGTCTGCTGTTGGGCCGAGGTCCAGAGTCCGGAGCTTAGCGCCGCAACCACCAGCAACAAGAATCCGTCAGAAAGCCAGGCGGCCTTCCTGTTCCGTCGCTGCTTGAACGTCATGAACGCCTCGTTTCGAAAGTTTCGAGCTATTTCGTATGTCGCCGCTCCGTTGAATTGCTATGGACTATAAGCGGGTCCCTTTGCACTGTCAACCAATGCAGAGTCCTTCGCGAAGGCGCAATCTCATCGGAACCATGCGACCATACCACGGTCCAATGCCGGCACAGCAAACGACTCACGCTCACCGGCCCGCGTTCCATGCACCACGGTCTCGGTTCCAAGGAATGGCAGCACATGCATCGTCGATCCCAGTGAAATCGGAACAGTAACGCTCACATCTGTCTGAGTCGTCGGTGTGAGTTCGACTCCCGGCTTGATCCCAGTGAAGCTTGAAACGAAGAGATATATCTTCCCCCTGATTTGCATCGCATGTGCGACCACGTCCTTCGCAGCGTGAACTTGCACTGCAGTGTCGCCGGCGGATCCTACCGCCTGCAGGAAGGTCGTCTGCTCGTCCGGACGTGCGCTCGCTAAATCGCGTTCGGCATTTGCGAGATACGCTCTGGCCGGATCGTCCTGCAGCCGCACCGCACCATCAAGATCGCCTAGCCCGCTATTGGAAGCTCCATCGATCACCACACGACCGCCCCGCGCGGCGAAGCGATGGATTGTCGCGATCTCTTTCTCATCCAGCACTCGCACATCCGGTAGCACCAGCGTCTTTCCTCGAAACGCATTGAGCGTTCGAGGAGTCACAATTTGAAACTCCCTATGTGACTGTAGAAGCACCAAGAGTGCCCCGCGATAGGAGTTTACAAACTCGTCCGCATACCGTATCCGCGTCGCGTCCGAAAAGTACACTCCCACGTCGCCGAGTTGTTGCTGCTTCGCGCCGAAAATATCCTCATGCGCCTCAATCCACGCGTACATTGTGCGCCGTTCTGCCACGTCGTTCGATCCCGACATGACATGTCCGCTTGCATCCCAAACATTCGTGCCGGCCATTAGTTCAGAGCTCATCATTGTTTTCATGGCATCGGCTGGCTTGACGTGCGGAGCACCGTCCCAAGAGTAGTTCAGCATCCACGTCGGCTTTCCTTCTGCGAACGCACGAAAGCTCCGCATCCCGATCTGGTACATGATCCAATCGAAGGGTGACCGCATCGCCGCCGTGTGATCTCCTTCCCCAAATTCGTATTCGTGCGCGACCGCATCCGTCACCGAATACAACTGATACACATCCGCCCCTACACGCGGCCCATCACTTTCGATTCCGGGATAGATCTCAGGAATTACGGCAATGTCAGGATTCACTGCAATCGCCGTCTTGCGGATGTCCGCCATGAAATCTGTGATCGTATCAATTCGAAATTCAACCCATTTCTGGAAACCAGGATCGTTAAGATCGCCAACCTTGATATCCTTCCTCGCGTCAAGACCTGTCTTCCTCTTGAACGCAGCCACGGTTCCGTCATCGAAGCTAGCCCAGCTATCTTCCCACCCCTTAAAGTGCGTCATCCAATAAGGAATATCGACATAGATTCCATCCACACCCGTTGTCGCAATTTGCGCGACGCGCTTCATGTATAGCTTCCGCCAGTCTTCCGCGTACGGACTTACCCACGCGTCTTCTTCGCCTTTGCTGATCCAAAACGCAGATGCCGTCCCGAAGACCGCCGGCTGCCCCGTAATCTTGCGCTGTAGCCACTCCGGATGATCTTTCGCCAGCGTATGCGCCGCCGAATCATTGGCCGAGATACACTCCAGCCCCGCAATATAAACGAAGGTCTTATTCTTCTGCCTATGTGCCTTTGCACTTACTGCACGAATCGCCTCCAGTTTCTCCGTTGGGTCGAGCAGACTCTCATAACGTCCCGTAATATCGTTATCCACCTCGATCCCGTAAACGCCATCTCTGGTCGCCTCCTCGACAATCTCGGTCGCGTTGTTTTTATTCAGCGAATAAGCGGCAATGCGCACCTTCCGCAGCCACGTGCGCGGATCGCGATCGTGAGAGCTGTCCACCGTCTGCCCTACTGCCTGGCACAACCATACCGCGCATATGGCTGCTACCGCAGTAACCTTCACCAGCCGCAGCGCGGTCCTACAAAATCGTTGCTTGGTCATATCTCTACTCACTCCCTTACTGCGGATCCTTCAAAATGGACTTCAATCTCTTCCAGCGTCTTCCCCTTGGTCTCCGGCAAAAAGAACGTCGCCGTCACGAGATAGATCACCGTAAATCCGGCGAATAAAAAGAACATCATGGAATAGCCATATCTGCTCGCCACGGGAAGAAAAACAACCGCCAACGTCGTCGACACCAACTGATTAATCACCAACGCAATACTCATCCCGACCGAGCGGATTCTCGTCGGCATCAATTCCGAGAGCGCCAACCACACACAAACACCCGGTCCGACCGCAAAGAACGCGATGAAGGAAAACAGCGCCAGGGCTACCATCGAGCCGTGTCGAGCACTTGGAACCCGTCCAATGCGGGCTCGCTCAATCTTCAGCGGTGCCGTCTGCGCGGCCTTCAAGTTTGCGAATGGATTCTTGAAGAACGCCTCGACTGCATTCGAAGGCACACTTCCCTCTCGCGTAATGTGAATTTGCGTTGCGCCAGCATTGTCGCTGCGCACGTACGTGGTCTCTCCCGTAAACCCGCCATACGAATAGATCACCGCGAGCGATGCGTGATCTGCAATGGACCCCACACCCGTGTACCCGCTGGCGGAAAGCACCCGCGCAGCCTCCTTCGGATTGAAATTCAATGTAAGGTCCTGTTGCGGCCCAACCATCGACTGCACCGCCGCCCGACACTCCCTGTCCGACCGCTCCGCACGCCAGAACAAGCTCCCAATCACGATCAACGACAGCATCAGTCCCGTGCTGCCCACGATCAGCAAGAACTTCCTGCCCTTCCGATCCACCAGCAGCATGCCCACAATGGTCATCAGGAAGTTCACCGTCGTAAACAACACATATCCCCAATGCGACACCAGGTCCGACAGCCCGCTCTGTAAAAGAATGCTCGTGTTGTACCCAATGATCGAATTCACGCCCGTCGCCGTATTGCAAAACAGAATTACGCAGGCCAACAAAAATGGGATCACGTACTTGCGCCGCAGCAGAGAGTCAGCGCCTCCCTCCCTCGCTTCGTGGTGCTCCGAAACAGCCTGCATTTCGGCGAATTCCACCTCCGCTTTCGTCACACCCCGCGTTCGTTGCAGAGCCGCCAGTGCCTGCTGTGACCTCCCCTTCCGATACAGCCAGCGCGGAGACTCTCCAACAAACAAACTACCAATCATGAACAGAATTCCAGGGGGCAGGGAGATCCAGAAGATGTGCCGCCATGCCTGGTCTTTCACCTGGAAAATCGCATCCCTAGTCGCTGTTGCCGCCACAGCCTGCACGCGATAGCTGTAATAGATCCCAATCAGCGCCGCGGCCACGATCCCAAACGTGAGCAGCCATTGAAAGATGCCGGTCCCTCTGCCGCGGTTGGACGACGTCAAACATTCCGCCAGATACAGAGGCACCACCACTCCGATAAATCCCCCACTGATCCCCTGCAGCAACCTCCCAAGGAATAGCGGCCCATACCCATGGGAAAGAGCGATCAGCGGAATGCTGATTACAAAGATCAACGCACTCAGCGTCATCATGGGCTTACGTCCGAGCCAGTCAGCCATCAATCCGGCAAAAATCGTAGAGATCACGCTCCCTAACAGCACCGCCGCAACAATCACCGATAGCTGTGCCGCATTCAGTCCAGACGTCGATTCAAGATACGGCAGAGCCCCACCAATAATCCCAACGTCCACGCCATACAACAGCCCGCCAAGACCCGCGACGCAAAGCAACAGAGCGTTGTACCCGGGTTGTCCACGCTCCATCGACCGCGTGAGCACAACGTGCGATCCTTCGGTCATCCTTACCGCCTTTTCCATCGCAAGAGTTAGGATTACAGCTCTCCTCAAGGAGGCAGGAGACCTGAATTATAAAACGAAATAAAAGATTACATCCATGCGCATCGTTTCATTATCCTTAGGAGCCCATTCTTCGTCGAAAACCTGCATTCGGCTGTGAGCGACTCTAAAGGGGTGGCGACGGCTAAGAGGCAAGGACATGGTCTAGCCCTGCTCCCGTTACACTCGTCCGAGTATGCGACTCAAAGCTGGCACACAGAACGGCACATGCAGAAGGGTCTCTGTCGCTTTGAGCAGTCCCCTAGAAGTGGCTCGTCAGTGCAGCTCCGGATGCGTTCTACACGCGACGACTTGAGCACTGAAAGATGTCCCGCTCAGACGTGACGTCTTGAGAAGCACCTCGAAGAAGGAAAAATGATCTGAATGGAACAGAACCCATCACACTAAAGCTCGTCAACGCCCAACCGATCTAATAACCATACCGCCGCACATTTCCATCGGGAGAAGCAATCGCATGTTGAGAAGAGAGTTCTAATAACTTCCACCTAAGCCAGCAAGTACTTAAGCAGCGCCATCCGGATATACAGAGCATTCTTCGCCTGTCGGAAGTAAGCCGCCCTGGCGTTCGCGTCTACCTCCGGTGAGATCTCATTGATCCGCGGCAGCGCATGCATGATGATCGAGTCCGGCTTCAACCGATCAGCGATCTCGGCGCTGATCACATACACATTCTTCACCGCGTCATACTCCTCTTTAGAAGCAAACCGCTCGCTTTGCACACGCGTGATGTACGCAACATCCGCCTGCTCAATCACACCTTCCAGCTTTTCTCCCTCTTGGAATGCGACTCCCTTTTCCATCAGATACTCCCGATACGCTAGGGGCAGGCGCAACTGCCAAGGCGAAATCAGATCGATCGTCACGCCGGGATAGAGGCAAAGCAGTGGCAGCAATGAATGGATGGTCCGGCCATTGAGCAGATCACCAACCAACGTAACCCGCAGTCCACTCAGCCGCCCTAGTTCTTTCTTGATCGTGTACATATCCGCCAACGCCTGCGTCGGATGTTCTCCCGCCCCATCGCCCGCATTAATAATCGGCACCGGAGAGATCCTGGCAGCGGCCTCTGCCGTCCCGGGCTCATAGTGGCGAATCGCAATGGCATCGGCATATCCACTCACCACCCGAACCGTGTCGCTGATCGTCTCGCCCTTGGTGGCCGACGAATTCGCACGAGCATTCTCCGCCGTCAGCACGCCCCCGCCCAACTTCTGCATGGCCGCTTCGAACGAAAACCTCGTACGCGTGCTCGGCTCAAAAAATAATGTAGCCAAAATCCGCCCGCGCAACGGGTCTGTCAACGCGCGAAAAACATCATCTCGTTCCATCTGGTGCGCCGACTCAAACAGCCACAACAAAAACTCCGGATCCTTGAACTGCTTTGCGCTGATTACGTGCTTGAGCTTCTCCATCGCGACGAACACTCCCTCAACTTGCCGGGTAAACCCGCCCTCTTACTACGCTGTACGTCACACGACCAGGCATCGTAAATCTCTCAAACGGACTCCAGCCGCACTTTGTCTTCATCTCTTCGCGCCTCACCACAAACGGCGCATTGGGATCGAGAATCGTGAGTGAACCGACATATCCCGGCTCAATCGCCCCATATCCCTTACCAAATCCCTCCGGCAAAAACTCATTCACAAACTTTCCAGGATTCCACGCACACACCCGCGCAATATCCTGTGCAGAGAACCCATGCTTCGCCATCAGCCACGTGGCAAACGCTCCATACGTATCCAGATGGGGTACCCCGCTGATACCCTCCATCTTCTCTTCGATCGTGTGTGGAGCATGGTCGGTCGCAATATAATCCACCAGCCCCGTGCGCAGCGCCTCAATCAACGACAGCCGATCCGCCGGCCCGCGCAGCGGTGGATTCATCTGCAACCAAAGCCGATTCTCGTCCGTCAGCATCGAGTCATCAAAGAACAGGTGATGCGGCGTGGCCTCGGCTGTCACACGTACTCCCCTCGCCTTCGCAGCAGCAATCTTTTCCAGGCCGCCCTTCGTCGAATAGTGACAAAGTTTCCCTACAAGCTCATATCGCTCAATCAAATAAAGCGCAAAATCCGTTGCCGCGATCTCGGCCCGCGCCGGACGACGCTGCTCATGCGTCGCCTCCCCCGTGCTCTCGCGCAGAATCACAGGATCTTCGCAGTGGAAGCTCACGTTCTTCCCGCGATACTTTGCAATCACTCCTTCAAGCTGCTCCTGCGAAGCAAAAAACAGATCCCCCACCGACGGCCCCATGAATGCCTTGTAAGGCACGTGCCGCCGTAGCGGATTTGTCTCCGGCCCAATCCCCGCGTACAGCGTCACATGCACCGCCGACACCGCCGTCAATAGCTCTTTAGCCTCATAACGTTCATCGTCCACAGGAGCCACCGGGTTGTTCGGCATATCCGCAACATGCGTCACACCACCATGAATCGAAGCCGCAGAGATCGTCGCAAAATCTTCCTTGTAAATCTGTGTCTTGCTCACGTCATCGCGAGCGTGAATATGCAAATCTCCGAACCCTGGAAAGATAATCTGCCCATCGAGATCAAGATCGCTCTCGCCCGTCCGTGTCCCCACGTGCTCAATCAAACCGGTCTCGGTGTTGATCTCAACCGCACCCTCAAATACCCGATCATGATTCGCGATCTTCCCTTCAAGACGAAGCATGGGCCGCCTCTCGCGCTGCGTTAATCTCATCCCGAAGATCTCGCGCTGCCCTCGCTGGATCATCGTTGAACACGATCTCCCTCGAGCTACTGATCAGCAATCCCTTGCCCCGAGCGTCCAATCCCGCAGACACCACAGCCGCTACATCACCGCCCTGCGCTCCAACTCCCGGAACCAAAAATGGAATCTCCGGAGCAATCGCACGAATCCGTCGCATCTCTTCTGGATACGTCGCTCCCACCACGAACATGCAATTGCCCGCAGCATTCCAATCCGCACTCACACGCGCCGCCACGCTCTCCCACAACGGCCGACCCTTGCAGTCCAAATCCTGAAACTCTCCCGCACCAGGATTCGATGTCCGGCACAACACAATGCTCACCTTGTCCTGTCGATCCAGAAACGGCTCCAGCGCCTCTCGCCCCAGGTAAGGATGCAGCGTGACCGAATCAAAACCCATCGCGTCGAAGATCGAGGCCACATACCCGCGATTCGTATTCCCGATATCCCCGCGCTTCGCATCGCAGATCGTAAACACCTGCGGATGCTCGCCACGCAGATACTCCATCGTCAGCTCAAGCTCTCGCAACCCCTGCGTTCCCCGTGCTTCATAGAACGCCATGTTCGGCTTGTAAGCAACAGCATACGAATGTGTCTGTTCGATAATCCAGCGATTGAACGCAAACAGCGGCCACTCCTCGCTCTTGAAGCGCGCCGGGATCCGGTCAACCTCAGGATCTAATCCCACACACAACAGCGAGCCCACCGCATCCGCTCTCCGCTCGAACTTGTCCCTCGCTGCGCTCATAGTCCTCTATTCAAACCCATGCCGCTTCGCCCAGGAGCGTGGCTCATCGAGCCAGTCGCGAACAATCGCCGCCTCCGCCTCATCGATCATCCCCCGTTTCACAGCGCGCTCCAGCACTACGGGAAACGTCGTCGTCGCATGCAGCCGCACGCCCGACTGCGCAAACAACTCCACGGCCTCCGGAAAGTCATAGCTGATGATCGCGAGGCAGTCACTGACCACCGCACCCTCTTCCCTCAGCGCTTCGATCGCCGCAATGCTGCTCCCGCCAGTCGTCACCAAATCTTCTACCAGCACCACGCGCTTGCCCGTAACGTCGCCGCCCTCAACGCGTTTCTTCGTGCCATGCTCTTTCGCCTCTTTGCGTATGAACACGGAAGGCATCCGCATCGAAAACCCTAACGCTGCGCTATGTGGAATCCCCGCAGCCTCAACGCCACCCACAACATCCACCGCAATACCGCGCTCAGCAATCAATCCCTCAAAGCCCCGAATCACCTTCGCCCACTGCTCCGGCCAGAAAGGAAATCGCCGATTGTCGCAGTACACCGGAGACTTGATGCCCGACTTGAACGTGATCGGCGCTGCTGGCCGAAAGCCCACGCCCTCAATCGCAATCAACGCCTCCGCAATCTCGCGGCTTCGTGCCTCATAACTCATGCGCCCGCTCCTTGATCTCTTGCGCAAGCTCTGGATGCCACATCGCCGCAGTAGCCGACATCACCACATCCGCCCCAGCCCGGCGATATTCATCGAACGCCTCCGGCCTCCCAGCTCCGCCCACGCCCACGATCGTAAACGTCTGCCCCAACTCGCCGCGTATCCGCGCCAGCTTCGAAGCCATCGCGACACCCGCCCACTTCACCGAACTCCCACACACTCCACTCCGCAGCCGCCCCTCACCCGGCAGCGCCTGCTGTCCATCCTCGTCCACGATCTCCGCCGAAATCGTATTGATCGCCGCAATCCCATCCACTGTCCTGCCGACTTCGCGCAAAAACTCTTCCAACCGCTTCTCGTCCTTGTAAAACGCCATCTTGATCACCAGCGGCACGGTGCCAATCTCGTCTTTGATCGCCTCCACCACCTGCCGCGAACGAGCAATATCGAAGCACAACAAATTCGCCGTCCCTTCGTTTGGACAGCTCAAGTTCACCTCGATCACCGGCACACCCGTCTCTTTCACCAGCCGAGCTCCCAGCACAAAATCCTGTATGTAATCCGCCACCCGACCGTTCTCCGGCAGCGTCCCCTGAAAGCTTCCCACCACCACCTGCCCAGGCCGCGCGTATGCCGCGACCTCCGCCATATCCCTCTGCCAAAACTCTGGGTCCATTGACGGCACGCCAAACGAATTCGTAATCGATAGCGGCTCGCTGTAGTCCTCGCTCGCAACCAGCGTCCGATCCGGAGCCAGCTCTCCCTCTACCTTCACCGCCAGCACATTCGGCCAAGGATGGCACGCATACTCCTTCGTCCTCACCGTCTTGTACACCGGGATGTCGAATCCCATGTCCAACGCCGCCTTCACATATTTCCCGTTGATCAGCGGTCCCGCAGGAATGCCGAACGGCGCAAACACCGGGTGTCCGAGAAATTGATGTTTTGGCTGTGTGGCTTGGGAAATAGGAGAGGTATCGGCGAAGAGGCCAAATGGGCCGCGCTCAAAATTGTCCAGATAAGACTTTGCCGGGTCGTAAAACGGCTCAGAGGGCATGCACCAGATCACCTATAACCATAAGTATAGCCCACGGTTTCTGTGGTTATCGCGGCTCAATCTGCGTCTCAATCGCATACCGGACAAGCTGCGACCGGCTCCGCACTCCCGCCCGCTCAAACAGCTTCTGCAACACGGCTTTCACCGAGCTCTCCGTTATTTCCAATTGCGCCCCAATCTCCTTATTGCTCTGCCCTTCCAGCACTCCACGCAAAACCTCCGACTCCCGCCCACTCAGCCGTTCCGCAACCGGCCGCTCCTTTCCCACCGCTAATCCACCGGACGCAATCAGAGCCAGCGACGCGCGCGACGAGATCCACCGCTCCCCTTTCGCCGTGCGTTGAATCGCCAGCATCAACTCAACCGTCGGTTCCGTCTTCAGAAATATCCCGGCATTCAACTCCGTAACCGCCCTCATTAAATCGGCCGAACCCATCCCCGCCGTCACCATCAACACCCGCGCATCAGGCTTCAGAACACGCACGTCGCGCACCAGGTCGAGTCCGTTGCCTCCGCCTGTTCCCTCCAATTCGTAATCGACCAATGCCGCATCAAACTCCAGGCCTTCGCGCACCGCAGCCAAGGCGTCCTCAGCATTCGCAAAGTCGCCGATGATCTCCACGCCCGGCTCGCCCTCCAGCAGCCGCCGCAAGCTCTCCCGAAACAACGTGTGATCGTCCACCAGCAACAGCCGAATCACCTCTTGCTCGCCCTTGGCTCTCATACATCCACCTCAACAGGAATCATCTCCACCACAAACGTCGCACCCGAAGCTCCTGGCTGGTAGGCCAGGTTCCCGTGAAAGCTCAGCATCATCGCACGCGACAGATACAGTCCCAGCCCCGAGCTAGACGATCCACCCCCGAATGGCCGAAACAAGCTCGCCGGATCTCGCACCCCAGGCCCGTTATCCGACACCCTCACCTGCACCAGGCCATCCACCTGCATCGCCCGCAGCTCCAGCCGCGCGGAATCCACCGGAGCCAGCGCCCTCTCCGCATTGCGCACCAGGTTCAAAAACACCTGCAGCAAACTCTGCTGATCCGCCCAAACCTCTGGCAAATCGTCGTCCACAGACCATCCCAGCGCAATCCCCGACTCGCGCAGCGACGGAGTCAAAATAATCCGCAGCTCCCTCAGAAAACTCTCCAACCGCAGCTTCGTCGGCTGCCGACGCGCCAGGGAAAGCTCCAGCGACGCCATCCGCTCCAGCGCGGTCACTAACTGCCGCAACGCTTCAAAATCCTCAGACGGCTCGTCCACCACAAACGTCGCCCGCAGATTCTGCTGGACTACCGCAATCGCTGCGCAAATATTTCTAATCTCGTGAAACAGTGCCCCGACGGCCAGCCTCGAACCCACCAGCACCTGCTCCAGGTTCGCCTCTTCGCGATCCCGCACCTCTGTCGACGCATCAATGATCATCGCCGTCAGCCTGCCTCCACGCGATGTGCTATAGGACGAGACCCACACATCCGCCAGAAACGGATCCTGCGTCGCCCGCAATGCCTGGCACTGGAGCATCGTCTTCAAACGCTCCCACCCCTGGCGCTGAATCTGCACCCGCGCCAGCGACGGTATAAAGTCATTCAGGGACGCCCCCTCCAGCCGCTCAGTCCCTGACGCGCCATCACCCGCAAACATTCGTTCCGCTGCATCGTTTGCCTGAAGAATCGTTCCCGTCTCATCCGAGGTGATAATTGCGATCGAAGAGTTCGCCACCACCAGCCTTAGCTGCTCCTCAGCTCCGCGCCGTGCGTCAATCTCCGATTCAAGCTCATCTAAATGCGACTCTTCGGTCGCTCGGCGCGTCAAAACCTCTGACACATACAAGCCCGCCGCCGTATAAGCGAAAAAATATAAGGAGTCGCGCGCAATCCCGTCCCGCAGTGTCCACGGATAACCATTAGCAGATTCAACCACCGCCGCGCACAACCCGCCTAGCAATGGAATCTGCCAGCGACGCAACGCCGTACTCATCACAACTATGGGAGCCAGGTATAGCAAGGCCAGCGGAATCGATTCGCTCAGCCGCAGGTCCAGATACCCAATCAGTGCAATCCCCACCAACCCGGATCCTAGTCGGAAGGCTCTGCTTTTCATCCCTTTCATCCCTTTGATTGCCGATTCCATTGCTTCCTTCAGTATCCGCAAATTCGCGCACGCTCAACGAGTCTTATCGAAAGATAGTTGTCGCAATCGTAAGATCGACAGCCCCGCTGTCGAGTCACATTCCAAATGAATTACCCTGAAAGTGATTGTTTTTTGTCCAGTAGCCACATGCATGAACTCCCGAAATCTATGACAATGACGCTGAAATTCCAGCAAGACCAAGGCCGTTCCAGGCAGAGTACGGCCGCGGCGCATCTCATCGCTGCCCCTCTCCTGTTGCTCGCAGTCAGCCTTGCGGGTTGCAAACATGAGGCGGCTCCCCAATCCGCAGAAGCTCCGCCCGCTGCGCAGGTCGAGGAAGTCGGTGGCTCGAACATCGTCCACGTCGATGCCGCCGGCCGCTTCTCTCTCGTACAGGCGTCCACACAGGCCGTCCGCAGCAAACTCCAGGTCACCGGCTCGGTCAATCCCGACGTCTCCCGCGAGATCCCCGTCCTCTCTCTCGCCAATGGCCGCGTTGTCGCCCTTCACGTTGGCCTCGGCGACACCGTCCGCAAGGGTCAACTCGTCATGGAGGTCCAAAGCCCCGACGTCTCCACCGCCTTCAACGGCTATCTCAAAGCCGTAAACGACGAGCACCTGGCCTCCGTCACCCTCAATCGCGACAACCTCCTTCTGGACAAGGGTGCAATTCCCAAGTCGCAGCAGGAAGCCGCACAGGACGGCGAGGACAACGCCAAGGCTGACCTCACCTCCGCCGAACAACAACTCAAGATTCTCGGCGTCGATAAAAATCACCCCAGCGAAAACGTTCGCATCTACGCACCCACAAGCGGCGTCGTCACCGCGCAAAACGTCACCGCCGCCGGTGCCGCCGGCATCACCTACGCCGGAGCCGCCGGCTCGCTCACCATCGCCGACCTCTCCCACGTCTGGGTCATCTGCGACGTCTACGAAAACGACCTCGCCAACGTCCATCTCGGCCAGCACGCCGACATCACCCTGAATGCCTTCCCCGGCAAAACCTTCTCCGGAACCATCAGCGACATCGGTGCCCAACTGGACCCCACCCTGCGCACCGCCAAGGTCCGCATCCAGGTGGAAAACCCTCAGCATCTCCTCCGCATCGGCATGTTCGCCACCGCAATCCTTGAAGGTTCACGTGCCGACATGCACACCGTTATCCCCTCCACCGCTGTCCTCCAGCTTCACGATCGCTCCTACGTCTTCGAGCCCGCAGGCAACGGTGCTTTCAAACGCGTGCTCGTGAAAGCCGGAGATACCCTTCCCGGCAATCTCCTCGAAATCACCGCCGGCATCCAGCAAGGCGAACAGGTAGTCAACAACGCGCTCGACCTCGAGAACGCGGCGGAGCAGCAATGATCAAGGGTTTGGTGGATTTCGCACTAAACAACCGCTTCATTGTACTGGTTGCGGCGTTGTTGCTGTTCGGTTGGGGAGCAATCTCCTTCCATAACCTCCCCGTCGAAGCCTACCCTGACGTTGCGAATAACTATGTCACCGTCATCACACAGTGGCCCGGCCGCTCCGCTGAAGACGTCGAGCAGCAGGTAACCGTTCCCCTCGAAAACGGCATGGCGGGCATTCCCCACATGACCCACCTTCGCTCCACCACCCTCGCCGGCCTCTCCAGCGTCACCATGATCTTCGACGACGAAAGCGAAGACGACTGGAACCGCGAAAAAGTCCTCGAGCGCCTCAGCCAGGTCACGCTCCCGACCGGTCTGCAGCCCCAGATCGGCACCGATTGGAGCCCCGTCGGCCAGATCTACTGGTACACCCTCAAGAGCACCAATCCTTCCATCGACAACATGCAGTTGAAGAGCATCCAGGACTGGCAGCTCGAAAAAGCCTTCCGCAGTGTGCCCGGCGTCGTCGACGTCTCCAGTTTCGGCGGCCTCACACGCGAATACCAGGTCATCGTCGATCCCGAAAAGCTCATCGCCTACGGTCTCACCATCCAGCAGGTTCAACAGCAGATTGCCGCCAACAACGTCAACGCCGGCGGCAGCTTCATCGAGCAGGGCAACCAGCAGATCAACGTGCAGGAAGTTGGCCTCTTCACCAACGTGCACGACATCGAGCAAGTCGTCCTCAAGTCTTCCAACGGCACGCCCATCCACGTCTCCGACGTTGCGCGTGTAGCCCAGGGACCCAAGATTCGCCTCGGTCAGATTGGCAAGACCTGCAAGCCCGAAGACCACACCTGCAGCAAGGACAACAAGCCCATCCGCCGCGACAACGGCAAGCTCATCGATGACAACGACGTCATCGAAGGGACTGTCCTCCTCCAGAAGGGCGACAACTCCGACAGCACCCTCGAAGCCATCCACGCCGAAGTCAAGGATCTCAACACCCGCATCCTCCCGCCCGGCGTCACCATCGTTCCCTTCCTCGACCGCAGCGACCTGCTCGGCCTCACCACCGAAACCGTGTTGCACAACCTCACGGTTGGCATCTTCCTCGTTGCACTCATCCTGTTCCTATTCCTCGGCAATCTGCGCGGCGCTCTCATCGTCGCCATCACCATCCCGTTCTCGCTGCTCTTCGCCTCTATCTGCCTCGACCTCCGCCACATCCCTGCCAACCTCCTCTCGCTCGGCGCACTCGATTTCGGCATGGTCGTAGAAGGCGCCGTCGTCATGGTCGAAAACATCGTTCGCCACCTCAGCCATCACCGCAACGACGACAAGTCCGTGATGGTTCAGATCCGCGAGTCGGCGCATGAAGTCCAGCGCCCCGTCTTCTACGCCATCACCATCATCATCACCGCGTACCTGCCGATCTTCACCCTCCAATCAGTCGAAGGCCGTCTCTTCAAGCCAATGGCCTGGACCGTAGCCTTCGCCCTCCTCGGCTCCCTGATCTTCTCCATGGTGCTCGCACCGGTCCTCGCCAGCTTCCTCTTCCCCAACGGCACCACCGAGTGGGAAAACCCCGTAATGGTCTGGCTCACCGGGCGCTACCGCGCCAGCATCAGCTGGGGCATCGATCATAAGATCGTCCCCTTCTCCATGGCCGCGACCATGCTGGCCCTCGGCGCCTTCCTCATGTTCAGCGGCGTCATCGGCTCAGAGTTCCTCCCGCATCTCGATGAGGGCGCCATCTGGGTTCGCGGCTCGCTCGCCCCCAGTACCGGTCCCACCGAAAGCCTCGCCATCGCCAACAAAACACGCCTCACCCTCGCGAGCTTCCCAGAAGTCACCCAGGTCATCAGCCAGATCGGCCGACCAGATGACGGCACCGATACCACCGGCTTCTTCAACACTGAATACTTCGTCGACCTCAAGCCCAAGGACAAGTGGCGTCCCGTCTTCCATGAAAACAAGGACGAACTTATCGCCGCCATGGATCGCGAGCTAAACAAGACCCCCGGCGCCGTCTGGAACTTCTCCCAACCCATCTCGGACAACGTCGAAGAAGCCGTCAGCGGCGTCAAGGGAGAGCTCGCCGTCAAACTCTACGGCACCGACCTCAAGACCCTCGAGCAGAAGGGTAACGAGATCGTCCAGACCATGAGTTCCATTCCCGGCGTCGCCGACCTCGGCCTCTTCCACGTCGTCGGCCAGCCCAACCTTAGCTACGTCGTCGACCGCGCTGCAGCCGATCGTTACGGCATCAATGTAGCCGACATCCAGGCCGCCATCGAAGGAGCCGTAGGCGGAACCACCAACGGGGGCGCCGCCACGCAGGTGCTCGACGGCGAAGCTCGTTACGACGTCATGGTCCGCTACGATCCTGCCTTCCGTTCCACCCCCGAAGAGATCGCCAACATCCGTCTACTCGCCCCCTCCGGCGAACGTGTCTCCCTCTCGCAACTCACGCACGTCAAGGTCGAGGACGGAGCTGAAGAGATCTATCGCGAAGGCGGCAGCCGCTTCGTAGCCATCAAGTACAGCGTGCGAGGTCGCGATCTAGGTAGCACCGTCCGTGACGCCATGGACAAGGTCACCAGGCAAGTAAAGCTCCCGCTCGGCTATCACCTCGATTGGGCCGGCGAGTACGCCAGCCAGCAGCGCAGCTCGCGCCGCCTCATGATGGTTCTCCCCATCACGATCCTTCTCATCTTCATGATCCTCTACGGCATGTTCAGCTCCTTCAAGTGGGCCGTGCTCGTCCTCGCCAACGTCGCCATCGCACCCGTAGGCGGCCTCGTCGCTCTCCTCCTCACCGGCAACCACTTCAGCGTCTCCTCCGGCGTCGGCTTCCTCGCCCTCTTTGGAGTCTCCGTGCAAACCGGCATCATCATGCTCGAGGCCATCAACCAGATTCGCGCCCGCGGTTATGCCGTCCGCGAAGCGGCCATTGAAGGCGCCGTCCTTCGCCTCCGTCCCATCATGATGACCATGCTCGTAGCCACGCTCGGCCTGCTCCCCGCCGCGCTCTCTCACGGTATCGGTTCCGACTCGCAGCGACCCTTCGCGATCGTCATCGTCGGTGGCCTCGTCGGAGCTCTCGTCATGGGCGTCTACCTTCTCCCCACGCTCTACGTCTGGATCGCGCGCCCCGCGGACATCCTGCCGCCGCCCGAAACCGAATTCGAGAATTAACAATGAAGATCTTGCGCAACCCCCAACCCGCATTCCTCGCCCTCGTCCTCACGACGCTGGCCGCCGCGCCCGCACTTCACGCGCAGGAAGCTCCCTCTCAAGACACCAACCATTCCCAGTCCAGTTCCAGCTCTTCTGCCTACAACGCCGGCCAAACCTCCGCTGCCGCCTACGCTGCTGGCATCAACTCCGTTCCCGATCCCCGCAAGCCGCCCATCTCCAAGCCCGGAGCCCTCACCCTCGCCCAGGTTCTAGATCTCGCGAGATCAAAGAACCCAACCATCCTCGCCGCCCAACAGAACCTCCAGGCCGTCCGAGCCCAGGAACTCCAGGCCGGCGTCCGTCAGAACCCTGATTTCGGCTTCACAGGAAGCAACATCACCCTTCCTGCAGAGGGAGCTTCCAACCCCTACCAATACAGTCTGCAGCTCTCACGCCTCTTCGAGCGCGGTCAGAAACGCAGGTGGCGCCTCGACGATGCGCGAGCCACCACCAGCCAGACCCAGGCTCAGCTCGAAGACTCCATCCGGCAAACCGAGCTCACGGTCAAAACTGCTTTCATCCACATGCTCGTGGCCAAAGAAGCTCTCGAGCTCGCCAGCTCCAGCCTCAAGGACTTCGGCCATGAGGTCGACATCGCGCACGACCGCTACAAGGCCGGTGACCTCGGCAAACTCGACTTTGAGCGGCTCGATCTCCAGCTCGGCAACTATGAGTCCGACGAGGCCAACGACATCACCACCCTTCGTCAGTCGAGCGACCAGCTCCAGACCCTCATCGGCATTGAGTCCCCCACCGACGACTTCGATATCGCCGGCGACATCGTCCCGCCCATCGTCACCCAGACGAAGGATCAGCTCCTCCAGGCCGCGCTCGCCAAGCGACCCGACTACGCGGCTTCTCACTTCGGCGTCGCGGCGGCTGACGCCAACGCGCGCCTCGCCATCGCCAATGGCACCGCCGATCCCACACTCGAAGGCGAGTACGACCGCAGCGGAACCTACAACTCCGCCGGCTTCTCCGTCAACATCCCTCTCCGCATCTTTGACCGCAATCAGGGCAATAAAGACACAGCCCGCTTCCAGACCGACGCCTCCCGTCTCACCGAGACCGCCGCGCGCTACCAGGTCATCTCGGATGTTGACCAGGCCTGGGTAGGTTACGTTCAGGCCAAGCGCCTCTCGGACCGCTACAGCTCGCATTACCTTGACGAGTCGGCGGATGTCCTCTCTATCGCCCAGTATGCCTTTCAGCACGGCGGCATCGCGTTGATCGACTATCTCGACGCCCTCCGTGACGCCCGCTCCACTACCGCCGACGCCCTCAGCTCCTACCAAAACACCTGGCTCGCCATCCACCAACTCAGCGCAGCCTCTGCCTCCGAAGTCGCGCCCTAACCACAAATTATCCCCGCTAGTACCGCCCTCAGATGTTATTAGGTAAACGTTGCCTTATCATGGCAGCGGAGAAGAACTTCTTGTCATCCATCAGCCACCCATCCGCTCAGCCCTCCTCAACTGCGTCCGGCCAGCCCTTACATTGCGTCGCCCCCGCACGAGTCAATCTGCTCGGTGAGCATACCGATTACACCGGTGGCCTCGTCCTGCCCATGGCAATCCCCTTCGAAACCCACGCCACCATCTCCCCGCGCACCGACAACTTCTATAGCTTTACCAGCGAGCTCTTCCCCGACGCCATCACGCTCACGCGCGAAGATCGCTCCCCCGCCCGCAGTCTCTGGGCCGACTACCCCATCGGCGTCCTTCGCCAGCTCCAGCAGCTCGGCATCGAGCCGCCAGCCTTTGACTTCCATCTGTCCGGCAACGTTCCCTTCGCCGCCGGACTCAGCTCCTCCGCCTCCGTCGAAGTTGCCAGCGCCATAGCCATGCTCGCCTTCACCGGCACCTCGCTCTCCATTGAAGAGATCGCCCTTCTCTCCCAACGCGCTGAAAACGAATACGTCCACTCTCCCTGCGGCATCATGGACCAATTCGTCATCACCGCCGCCAAGGCCGGCCACGCTCTCCTCCTTAACACCCGCGACCTCACCTACGAACATCTCCCCATGAACAAAGGGGCTCTCGCCGACACTCAGATCGTCGTCTGTAACTCCATGGTCAAACACTCCGTAGCCACCGGCGAGTACCGCGTCCGCCGCCGAGAGCTCGAAGAAGGCCAGACCATCCTGCGCACCACCTTCCCCGGCGTCCGCGACCTCGGCGACGCCACCCTTGACCAGCTCAACCAGTGCCAGCACCAGATGTCCCACGAAGCCTTCATCCGCTGCCGCCACGTCGTCACCGAAAATGCCCGTGTCCGCTCCGCCCGCGAGTCTATGTTCTCCGGAGATCCCGTCTCCCTCGGACAGCTGATGCTCCAAGCCCACGTCAGCTATCGAGATGACTTCGCCGCCAGCTGCGAAGAAGTCGACTTCCTCGTTGATACCGCTATCACGCTCCCCGGCTGTTTCGGAGCCCGCCTCACCGGCGGTGGCTTCGGCGGCTGCACCGTCAATCTGGTCGAACGTTCTCACTGCAACGCGTTCGCCGCCGCGCTCAAAGCCGCCTACCAGCAACAATTCAATATCTCCGCCGAAATCTATCTCTGCGACGCGGTCGATGGCGCCTGGCTTCGCAATGCATCTCTCCTCAACCGCCGAGCAACTCAGGAACGTGCATGACCGATAAGCTCTTTCAGGAATCCCCCCACCGCCGCTGGAATCCCTTGAAACGCGACTGGGTCATCGTCTCGCCTCACCGTACCCAGCGCCCATGGCAGGGCCAGACCGAGGATACGTCCACTCCACCCTCGCTCGCCTACGACCCCGCCTGCTACCTCTGCCCAGGCAACACTCGCGCCGGCGGCAAAGAGACCCCTCCTTACACCGGCACCTACGTCTTTGAGAACGACTTCGCCGCACTCAAACCCGACGCTCCCCCCGCTACCCTCGACGTCGACAGCGCCGGCCTCATCCGCGCCGAAACCGAGCGTGGCCTCTGCCGAGTCCTCTGCTTCGACCCTCGCCACGACCTCACCCTCGCTACCATGGAGGTCCCAGCCATCCGCCGCGTCGTCGAGATGTGGGCCGAGCAGGCAGCGGAGCTCGGCGCTCGCCCTGACATCCAGTACGTGCAGATCTTCGAGAATCGCGGCGCTATGATGGGAGCCAGCAATCCCCACCCCCACGGCCAGATCTGGGCCACCCAGCACATTCCCAACGAGCCCGCCGTTGAGCTGGCCGCCCAACTCGCCTACCTCGCCGAGCACAACCAGCAGCTTCTCTCCACCTACCTCACCCTCGAACTCACACAGCGCATCCGCATCGTCGCAGAGAACGAAACCTGGGCAGCTCTCGTCCCCTTCTGGGCCGTCTGGCCCTTCGAGCTCCTGCTTCTCCCCAAACAAAATGTGGCCTGCATCGAAGAACTCACGGACCCGCAGCGTGACGGCCTTGCCGCAATCCTCAAGCAGGTAACCAGCGCCTACAATCGCGTCTTCGACACTCCCTTCCCCTACTCTATGGGACTTCATCCCGCACCCGCCGACGGCCAGCCCCACCCCGAGTGGCTCCTCCACCTCCACTTCTACCCGCCCCTCCTACGCTCTGCCACCGTGCGAAAATTCATGGTAGGCTTCGAACTCCTGGGCTCGCCCCAGCGCGACATCACACCCGAATCCGCCGCAGCCACCCTCCGCTCTGCCATCGCTACAATGGCTTAGGAAATCTCTGCATAAGATTTCGTTTTGAAGGGGCGGGACTTCAGTCCCGTCGTACACTCAACCAGGTCAATGCGGCTTTAGCCGCTGAGGGAATGCCGGAGACGTGTTCACAATGTCCTCATCACATTCCAAGGAGACGCAATGAACGTCCTCGTCACCGGAGGTGCCGGCTACATCGGCGGAACCGTCGCGACTATCCTCATGCAGGCCGGTCATCAAGTTACTATTCTCGACAACCTCTGCCACAGCAAGCGCAGCGAGCTCCCCATCGGAGCCGCCTTCGTTGAAGCCGACATCGCCGACCGCCCCCGGGTCGAATCTCTCCTCCGAGAACTCAAGCCCGACGGCGTCCTCCACTTCGCCGCCCTCATCGAAGCCGGCGAGTCCATGCAGAAGCCAGAGATCTACTTCCGCAACAACACTGCCTCCACGCTCTCCCTCCTTGAGGCCATGCTCGCCACCGGCGTCAACAAGCTTGTCTTCTCCTCCACCGCCGCCGTCTACGGCGAACCGGAAGTCACCCCTATCGAGGAGTCCGCGAAACTCGCTCCCACCAACCCCTACGGCGAATCCAAGCTCCTCGTCGAGCACATGCTGCGCTGGTTTAACCGGATTCACGGCTTCCGCTACGCCTCGCTCCGTTACTTCAACGTAGCCGGGGCCCTCCCTGGCCGCGGCGAAGCTCACGAGCCCGAATCCCACATCATCCCTCTGATCCTCGATGTCGCGCTCGGGCGCCGCGAAAAGATCTTCATCTTCGGCGACGACTACTCCACACCCGACGGCACCTGCATCCGCGACTACATCCACGTAGCCGACCTCGCCGACGCCCACATCCTCGCTCTCAACGCGCTCTCTACTCGCGACAAGATGATCTTCAATCTCGGCAACGGCAGCGGCTTCTCCGTCAAGCAAGTCATCGAAGCCGCCCGCCGCGTCACCGGCCATCCCATCCCAGTCGAGATCAAACCCCGCCGAGCTGGCGACCCCGCACGCCTTGTTGCCAGCTCCAAGCAAGCCAAATCCGATCTAGGCTGGCAACCCGAACACCCCAACCTCGACGACATCCTGTCCAGCGCCTGGGCCTGGGCCTGGCACCAACAGCGCTACACCCGTTAAATAACTGCGCATTCGCATTCACTAAAGACGAAGATCTCTCTGATAAAGATTTCACTCAAGATTATGTTTTGAAAGGGCGGGACTTCAGTCCCGCCGTAAACCCAAGCTCTTCCACACGGCTTTAGCCGCCGAGGGAATGCCTCACTAGGACCAACCGCTTGGGAGCGATGGCTGGGTTCTCTACGGCTGCGCGATCCGAATCACCTCACCCGCACCCCTCAGCGAATACTCCACCCCCTCCGCCGGCAGCACCAGCACCCGCCAGGGATCAAGCGCCACCACACCCGCCTCCCCCTCGACCGACAGGCCCTCACCCAGCGCAAACAGCATCTGCATCTTCCCGCTCAACCCCAGCGCCACGCCAGTATCCTTCGGCGCAAATCGATCCACCACAAAATAATCCGAAGCCACCAGCCGTGTATAACCGTCCTTCACCACCGGCGCAACCAACCCCGCGCTGCTAGAAGTGCGCGTTACCGCCAGCCCCGCATCGACATGCAACTCCCGTGGCCTCCCAAAGTCATACAGCCGATACGTAATGTCGCTGTACTCCTGCGTCTCCAGGATCACCATCCCCGGTCCAATCGAATGCACCGTGCCCGCATCCACAAACACCATGTCGCCAGTCTTCACCTGCAGATAATTCAGCTTCTCTTCCAGAGTTCCATTCGCAATCGCCGCGCGAATCTCCTCCTGCGAAATCCCCTCGCGAAATCCCAGCGCCAGCTCCGCTCCCGGCTCAGCCGACAGCACATACCAGCACTCCGTCTTCCCGCGCCCCATCCCGAGCGCCCCCGCCTGCGCATCATTCGGATGCACTTGCACCGACAGCTTCTCCTTCGGAAACAGCGTCTTCACCAGCAGAGGAAACTCCGCCGAATCCCCACCAGCAAACGCCTCCGGAAACTTCTTCGTCATCTCGGCCAGCGACACGCCCTCGAATTCCCCAGCGTCCACTACGCAAGTCTCCGCCGTCAGCCACGCTTCCCCAATCGGCTTGCCAGCCTCCGGCTGCGCATACCACTTCGGCAACGTCTCAACACCCCAAACCCGCTCCGAAAAAATCGGCCGCAGCGAAACCGGCCCAATGCGTCTTTCTTCCTTCAACGTCACGCGGACATCCTCCACAAGCAACTAGCGCTGCCGAACAGCATCGCCACTCGTAGCCTACTACGCCTATTCGCAACTCCCCAACCACACCGCATCGCCCATAGCCCGCAGATGCAGCGTCTCCCCCTGCACCACTGCTGTCGAGCCCCCAGTGTGGATCTCCGCCGCGCCGAGCCGACACCCCTCCATCCACGTCATCCCCAGCTTCGCATCCAGCGCAGCCGGCGCAACGCCCCCAACCTTTCCCGCACGATGAATCGCCACCACTACGCGTTCGCCAGTCGTCCCACAACTCACCGCCGCCTTCCCCGCATCGCGCAGCGTCACCATCCAGTCGTCATTGCTCGCCAGAACCTGCTCCGCTCCACAGCCCAGCGCATCGTGCTTCCGTCGCAGCGCCGTCAGCTTCGACACCCAATCAAACGTCTCCTTCTGGGCGCCCGTCCGTCCCGAAGCCTCAAACGCGCTGCTCCCCTCACCCGCAAATCCGCCCGGAAAATCGTGCCGATTGTCCGGATCGCCGCCACCCTGCATCGCAATCTCATCGCCCGAATAAATCTGCGCCGTCCCGCGAGTCGTCAGCACATACGCCAGTGCCTTCAGATCCTCCAGCGTCTCATAGTGCTCATCCACGCGATACAGATTCGTTGTTCCACCCTCATGATAACAAGTGACTCAAGACAGTATGTTTGCCCGTACCTCATATATGGTAGTAGCATTTTCCTCTCTTCGTCCTGCATTTGAGAGCAACTCTCAAGTGCCTTATATGCTGGAAGTAATAATTGATCATGAAATTGTAGGAGTGAAACCCATCATGAGAAAGTATTCACTTATACCGTTTGTTTTGTTGGTCCTGTCTGCTTCGTCGATTCACGGCGTCCACGCTCAAACAACCGACGATCCACCCGAGCTTACTTGCACTGGCTCAGGGCCAGTCGCCATCGGCGCAATTACATCAACAGTAACTACGTCCGTTCAAGTAAATGTCTGTGTAGCAGGGACGGTTCCATGCCAGGAAGATAATGGAACCACCTATGCTTTTGCATCAGTTTACGCGGATGGGGGCGGTGGGGGGAACCTGCAATCCGACGCCAGGTAGTAACTGCAATCCAGGGAGTCTGTCAGGAACTTGTAGCTTCGCTTGGCGTTTCCCCGACGGTACGGTGGGCTACGCGACAATGAAGGTTCAGTAGGTCACAGCAGAACTTTAATGCGGAACATGACATAACCCCGTTGGATTATGTCATGTTCCGCTTACGCTATGGTTGCTAACCGAAACTAAGCCAATCGAATGATCGCTGTCGGCATTATCACTCACCGACAGGTCCACCGGCGTTCCCGTGTTCATCCGGCCGATCACGTTCACCTGCCACCCTCCAATCAACAGGTTGGTGAAGTAATTCACCTTCCCGCCAATCTCCTGTCCGCGTCCGAACGGCAGTTTGTACAGGATCGACGAGCTGAACACATGCCGTTCATCCTGAAGCGAGTTGCCATAGTCCGCCTGCGGATCGTAGTACAGAGGGGCGGTCGAGCTTGTGCCCAGCTGCGAGCCCGGTGAGTCATCCAACGCATGCGACCACGCATACGAAGCCGTCACCAGCAGGTTGTTGCCCTGGTGATGCTCGAAGTGCAGCTGCAAGCCGTTGTAGTTCGAAGATCCGTTGTAGTTGTTGTACGTGATCGTTCCGAGCGTCGGAAAGTTCTGCAATCCCGTACCGAACTGGAAAAGGTTGTAGCTGTAATAGGTTGACAGATGATCTGACTTTGTCCCCACGTACGCAATATCCAACACATCACGCGACGTGAGCTGCTGCTCCAACTGCAGGTTCCATTCCTGGATCTGCTGGTTCTTGTCGTTGCGGTTCACCGCCAGCGTGTTCAAGCCTGCTGGAGGATGCGTCGGATCGAACCCCGGGAATCCCGGCAGCGGCAGCGGCATCGTCTGCTGCGGCGTCGCGTTGCACCCATAGGTCGATCCCGGAGCTGGAGTCTGGCCCGTGAACGTTACGCAGTATCCATTCTCGGCGGAGTAGGACAGGTCGCCGCCAAACGGAACTTGCTGTCCAAGTTGGTTGCTGATGCCGCCGTAATCCGGGAAGTAGAAGATGCCGTATCCACCCCGGAGAACTTCTTTACCCGTTCCTAGGATGTCATACGCAAATCCCACGCGCGGAGCCACATCGATCTTGTCATTGTTGATGATCGTGCGCGACACGCCATTCACCCCAGCCTCCAGCACCTGGCTATAGGTTGAACTGTTCGTATCCACATCAAACGATGCCTGTCGATTTTGCGTCTCGTACGGACGTGTAATCATGTCGTACCGCACGCCGAGTTGCAGCGTCAGTTTCGGAGGGCGAACTCACCCTCCGCCCCAACGTCCGCCCCTTCGTCATGACGCGTGCCAGCTACGCCGGTGGCCAGCGCTACGCCGTCACCTGGACCGGCGACAACTCCGCCACCTGGAACCACCTCCGCCAGACCACCCCGCAGCTCGAAAACCTCGGCCTCAGCGGTTTCGCTATGTCAGGCGCCGACGTCGGCGGCTTCGCTGGCTCGCCCCCGGCCGACCTTCTCACCAAGTGGCTCATGCTCGCCGCCTTCCAGCCCATCGACCGCGACCATTCCGCCAAGGGAACCCGCATGCACGAGCCCTGGGTCGACGGCCCCGAGCAGGAAGACATCCGCCGCCGTTACATCGACCAGCGCTACCTCCTCATGCCCTACCTCTACACCACCGCGGAGGAGATGTCCCGCACCGGCCTCCCCATCACCCGCCCCCTCTTCCTCGAGTTCCCCCACGCCACCAGCGACAACCATCCCCTCGACAACGACGCTCCCGGCGAGTTCATGTTCGGCCCTGACATCCTCGTCGCCGCGTCACCCTCGCCCGAAGAAGTCGCCCCCTACTACGTCTCCCTTCCCACCGGCCTCTGGTACGACTACTGGACCGGCACCCGATACGACCGCCGCGGCTCCCTAAACGCCAGCGACCAGGAAATCCGAGACCAAGCCGACAAGTCTACCCTCAAGCCCATCCTGGCCCAGCCTAAGCTGGCCGACCTCCCCATCTACGTTCGCGGAGGATCCATCATTCCCATGCAGCCGCTCGTACAGTCCACCGAAGAAAAACCCGACGGCCCGCTCACCCTCCGCGTGTACCCGCCCGCTGACTACTCCACTCCCTGCTCTGGCGACCTCTACACCGACGACGGCACCACCTTCAACTTCCGGCACGGGTCGTACCTCCGACTCCACCTCACCTGCTCCCTCTCCACCGACGGAGTCCTCACCGTAAACATCCCCGCGCAAGAGGGCGACTTCCACCCCTGGTGGACCCACTTCCGCATCGAGGCCGTCGGCTTCACCCCCCACACCTCGAAGGCCACCGTCGGAGCGCACACCGCCGCCCTCGATCGCACCGACCTCGGCTACGCCGTCACCGTCCCCGACACCGGCCGCCCCCAATCCATCACCCTCAACTAACCCGAATGCGTCCTAATAACTCGAGTGCGTCGTTGTAATGCGAAGGCACCGTTGTAATGCGGAGGCACCGTTATAACTCGAAGGCGTCGTTGTTTTGAAAGGGCGGGACTTTAGTCCCGCCGTACCCTCAGCCAAAATTACCGCGGCTTAGCCGTTGAGGGAATGTGCCGAACCAGTTTCAGCCTGTACAAAGACCACATCCCACCAAAACCCCTCAAAACAATTACTCTTGAAATGGATACATACGCGCACCGCCCTTGTACAAAGGAGTACTTTCTTGGCCGTTCCCATCCGCAATATAAGTTCCCCAGGTTACGCAGACGACCTGCAGATAAAGACCGACACACGCGCCATGAGCGTTGCCACCTCCCTCTTCTTCATGGTTGGCTTCCTCACCTGCCTGAACGACATCGTCATCCCGCACCTCAAGAGCATCTTCGACCTCAACTATGCCGAGGCTATGCTCGTACAATTCGCCTTCTTTACTTCCTACTTCGTCTTCAGCTATCCCAGCGGAACTATCGTCGAGAAGTTCGGCTACAAGAAGACCATGGTCGTCGGCCTGCTCATCATGGCCTGCGGAGCCGCCGGATTCATCCCGGCCGCCAAGCTCGCTGTCTTCGGCATCTTCCTCGGAGCGCTCATCGTCCTTGCCGCCGGAATGACCGTCGTTCAAGTGGCCGTTAATCCCTACGTCACCGTCATCGGTCCCGCCGCCACCGCCTCCAGCCGCCTCAACCTCGCCCAGGCCTTCAACTCCTTTGGAACCTTCATCGCCCCCTTCCTCGGGGGCCTAGTCATCCTCGGCGGCGCTACCCAGCTCACCCCCGAACGCATCCACACCCTCTCCGCCGTCAAGCTCCAGGCCTACCGCGAACTCCAGGCCCACACCGTCATCCTCCCGTATCTCGGCATGGCGCTCGTCCTCGTTCTCCTCGCCATCGCTCTGGCCAGCGTCCGTCTTCAGCCTCGCACCTCGGTCGCCGAGCGCACCCAGGACTTCCGCCCCGGAGCCTTCGCCGAGGCCCTCACCACACCTGACTCCATCTGGCGCCATCCCTGGCTGCTCGGCGGTGCTGCCGGAA
>Ga0302140_10000556_pt1 | contig 47659 bp, 52 predicted proteins | sample I_Bog_E1_1_FD_202095 | JGI IMG/M metagenome (GOLD analysis project Ga0302140, IMG submission 202095) | Peat permafrost microbial communities from Stordalen Mire near Abisko, Sweden - I_Bog_E1_1 | ecosystem: Environmental > Terrestrial > Soil > Wetlands > Peat | place: Sweden: Abisko, Stordalen...
TGTCTCGCCGAGGCCGCCGATCTCTATGGCTGTCTGCTGGGTGGTGATACGGATGATCTGCTCACGACGCTGCAAGACGCGACCAATGTCAGTGCGGTATTTGCCGCCGAGATCGATGAGCTTGACCAATATGGCGGCCTGACGGATGCCTCCGATAACGGGTTCAATCTGTTCAACGGTAACGCCAGCGAAATCTACGGCTTGCTGGATGATGCCGAAGAATATGACAGCATGTTTGGCGGGGCAATTAGCGAAGCCGAGGGCTGCACGGATGCTCTCAGCGCCACTGCCGTGTTCATCGGGTCCAATGCGGAATTCGCCTCCCCGCTCGATCTGGCCGATACCGCCGACAATCTGTTCGTCGGAGCGACCAGCGACACCCTGCACGCGGCCGAAATCGTTAACGCGGGTCATATTGGCAACGCGAATATTAACGAAGGAACTGCGTCTTCAGCCGATGAGTGTGATACCACCGTTGATTATATTGTTGACTGCCTCGAAACCGGAACTGCGATCGATAGTTTCGATACCTTCGAGGCGCAATATGGCGGTGATGCATCCGAGACCGCTGGTGCGAGTGATTGGGCTGATGTCATCGCCAGTGTTTACGTGGGTGAAACCGACGAAACCGGCCAAGCGGATGAGACCTGCTACACGCAGGCCGATTTTGTCGCCAGCGCGTTCAATTTCTGTTTCGCCAGGGATCACCTCGACACTTACGAAAGTGTCTACCTAGGCAACACGACGGACACCGGAACGGCGCTGGACCTCACGAACGAAGCCCTCAGCGTGTTCGTCGGTGAGGTCGATGAGAGCGCTGATCTACTTGACCAGCCGGTAGACGTAGACATCACCGAGGGGATCATCGCCGAATTTCCTGACGCCGAGGACCTCGTTGATGTCGGGCCAAGCGCCTACTGGGGTGCGGTTGTGGAGCTTTGTAACCTGCTTGATGCTCCGTTCGCCGCGAACATCGCCCCAGGTGACGTAAGCGAGCCGCTGGGCCTCACTGAGACCGTAGACACCGCCGATAGTATATGGGTCGGCGAGACCGATGAAACCGGCGCTAGCACCGATCTGACGAACGTGGTGGCCGTGTTTGCTACCGTGATCGCTGAAATTGGCGCGGCGTCTGATCTGACCGATACCTACGCGAACCTGCTGGGCGGCGAGACCGATGAAACCGGCGCTCTGGTTGACCTGTCGGCTATCATCGCCAGCACCTATAGCGGGGAAACCGACGAGATCGGCATCATTGGGGATACGAGCGGCATAACCGCGATCTTCGTCGCCCAAATCGACGAGATACCGATCGCGCTCGATCTGACCGACAATCGGGCCAATCTGTTCGTTGGTGAGACGCCTGAAAATTGCGGGCCAGAAGATAGTGTCAATACGTTTGCCAGCCTGTTCGATGGAGATACAGAGGAAACCGAAGCGACCCTCGATCAGGCCAGCGTCGTCGCGATCTTCGCCAGTACGGTGGCAGAACTATGCGCAGCGCTCGACAGTTTCGATACGCTGAGCAGCAATTTCAATGGCGATACCAGAGACTTCTTGTCCTGTGCCGACCTGCCTGACACCGCCTTCAGTCAGTTTGGCGGCAGCGCTGGTGATCTCGGCTCATGCAGCGATATCGCCGACAGCACGGCGACCTTCATTACAACGATCGCAGAGTTTGGCAACTGTGTAGACTCGATGGATACGAGGGATGATGTTTTCGTCGGCGAGGTCGATGAACTCGAAGGCGCCAGTGATAGTGGCAATGGCGGCAACTTCTCCGGGATTGGGGTGGATGAAGCCGAAACGATAACGGATCAGATCGCCGTGTTTGTGTGGTTCGCGGCGACCATTGCTGAACTGGGGGGTGCGACCGACCAAGTCGATTGCATCTGGAACACCTATGCGGATATTGAAGAGGTCAATGCGGTCGCGCGCGAAATGTGTATCGATGCCATCGTGACACTCGTGCCGGTGATGGAATCCAATTTGACGATCGAAGTGGTTGATGCCACTTACATGACTTTGGCGTCGATCATCGAGTTCGGGGTTGCGGCGGACCTGACCGATAGTGTTCTGATCAGCACGCAGGCGGTGGTCGAAACGGGGGGCATGGCGGACCGCACGGATGCCACTCTGATCACTCTTGCGGCTATTATCGAAGGCGGACTGTCTGCCGATGCCACCAGTGCGCTTGACACCTCGATTGATGATGTGACCGAGCTTTGCGAGCTTGCCGATGCCTGTGAGATCGCCGAATGGGCGGTGGCGAATAGCACAGACACCGGTCTCGCGCTTGATCAGACCAATGCAACAGCGATTTATATCGCTGGCGTTGCGGAAACCTGTTCGGCCGTTGATATGGCCGTTATCATGGGGATTGACTCCAGCAACACGTCGGAAACCGGCAATGCACAGGATACCGTCGGCTGCAACCAAGCGATCATCATCTCGGTGGCGATTACCGGCGCTGATGTGACCAATGGCTCGGGTTCGCTGACGCTGGGTTCGACTGCCTTGATGACCCTTTACCTGAGCGAACAGGTAACGGTAACGGGTTCGCCAACCTTGAGCCTGAATGATGGCGGCATCGCAACCTACATGGGCGATCCGGCACCGGGCAATGCGATAGTATTTTCCTATACTATCGGCGATAATCAGAACACGGACGATCTGCGGATCATTGCGCTTAATCTGAATGGCGGCACGATCCAGGATGTCTCTGGCGATCCGATTGCCACTGGGGGCGCGGTGGTTCATCCGCCTGGGATCGTGCAGATCGGCACAGGCGTACCCGGTCTCAATCTGCGGACCGATGGGTTTGGTGGCGGCACCTCGGCTCCGGCCCGCCGACCGCACCGGCCTCATCCGACCAGCGCGTTCTACCGGTTCGCGGTCAAATGGAAAAACGGGACCGGGACACAAACCCAGCACGATGTGCCGAAGCGCGATATCAACGTTAAGGTCAATGATGTGAAGCAGGCGACCGACGAAACCACGCCAAACGTTTCTGTGGATATGAGCGCGGCACAAGACCAGCCAAGAGTGGCGGCCACGACTCCCACGCGCACAGGCAAATACTGATGCGGCTCATGGAATTAATCGGCCGTCCCGAACAGCTTGGGTTCAATATCAAAGCATTTCACGGCACTAACAAAGATTTTCACACCTTTGAAATGGGCAGTAAGCTGGGCAGTGGATCGCGCGAAGGTCCATTGGGCATCTGGTTTACGGATAATCCCGAGGCGGCTTCAGGGTTTGCCGATTTTGCCGCACGGGGACAGGGCGCGTCGGTCATGCCGGTGCGGTTGCGCTTGAAGCATCCCTGGGTGATCAAGAGCTACAATGAAATCCGTGATCTGGTCGATCGTTTCACCACATTCAGAAAACCCGACTACGTGGTCGGCGGACGGCAAATCCGGATGAATGGTGACACGACCGATTACCCTGCTGCCCGTCAATTTCTCCAAGCCAATGGCTATGATGGGATCGTCCTGCCGGACACGTTAACCGATAGTCCGGATGGAAAAACGCCCATTACGCAATACGTAGTATTCAATCCAAGTCAAATTCGATCTGAATTCGCGAACTATGACCAGGATAAACTGGATAGCGGAAACATATCGGAACGATATTCATGTGAACTACCGCGACCCTAAAGAGGTCGCGGCTTCCAAGACCTGATTGTCTCGGAACTTTTCACGCTTCAATGATACACATCTAGACGACTTACGTATTTCGTCCCCGATGGCGGTATCTCCCCGTGCGTAGATTCGGACTGTCCCAGCCCTATTCATCTCTCTCATCGCCCACAGCTTCAAATTGATCGCCGCATTGGCATCTCGGTTCATCTCCATCCCACAGGATTCGCATGTGAACGTGCGATCGGCAAGCGTCATCGCCTGCTTATGACCGCAACTCGAACACAGCTTGGTACTTGGATAGAACCGATCCGCCAGTAACAGATCGCCGCCTTGGTCTTTGAGTTTGTATCGTATCATCATTCGGAATGAGTGCCAGCCTGCCTTAGCTATTGAACCTGCTAAGCAGTGGTTCTTCATCATTCCTTTGATATGTAGGTCTTCCATGCCAGCAAACTTATAGAAATTGGCTATCTCTCTACTCGTCTTGTGATGAAAATCATATCGCTGATCGCTAATAATACGATGCGTTTTGGCTAATATTTGTTTCTGTTTGAGCCTTCTGTTGGACTTGGTAATGCCTTGTTTCTTGTTCGACTCGTCAATCCGACTCAACTTCCGTTGCTCATGTTTGAGTCGTTGGTAGCATTGGGCTGGCTTCTCAAATAGTTCGCCATCGCTGGTCATGGCAAAGCAGGATAATCCAAGATCAATACCAACGATGTCATCTTCACAAACGCTGATCTGGTTCAGCACCTCGCCTGTATCGCACAAACAAATAGCATACCAGCGAATGCCCTCCTGCTTGATGGTGACAGACATCAATCTGCCATCGATGGGTCGATGACGCCGCCAGTTGATCCATCCTAATTTTGGTAGCTTGATCGCCTGCCGTGTGACTTTAATATGCCCATTGGTCTGGGAGATACGGAACGTGTCGTTTTCATCATCTTTCGATTTGAACTTCGGGAATCCAAATCCCGACTTGAAGCACCGCTTCATAGCGGTATCCAAATCCCAACATCTCTGCTGCAACGATTGACTAGGCATTTCCTTCAGCCACGGATGTAGCTCTTTCAGTTTTGGTAGAGACCCGACCAAATCATACTTGAAGACAAATTTCTTTTCTTGTTCGTATTTGGCTTTGTTCTGTTCGAGCATCTTATTCCAAAGCCAACGACAAGCACCGCCAGTTTGACGCAATGCGCCCTCTTGCTCGCTAGTCGGCTTCAGTCTATACTTGAACGCTTTCATATTTCTATTTATACAACACATGGCAATCTGGTGTAAATAAGAATGCGTTTGTTATCATCCGAAGACCACAGAAAGTTTCTCTTGCTCGTTCATCTGATATTCACCGTCAAATACCGCAAGAAGCTGCTTATCACCTATGGCGATGAGGTCAAAGCCAAGATGCTTGAAATATCTACGCGGAGCAACTTCGAGATCGATACAATAGAAGTGGACAAGAACCACATCCATCTGATGGTGTCGTATAAGCCGAACATTTCGGTCACGCAGATTGTGAGCAAGCTCAAATCCGAGACGACGCATGATCTATGGTCACATCACGCACCCGCGTTATCACGGCATTTCTGGAAGAAGCACACGTTCTGGTCGCCCAGCTACTTCGCCTGTTCGGTTGGCAATGCATCACAGGAGACGATCAGGAAATACATTGAGAACCAAGGTTGAGTGCGCAGCGCCATTCATCCGCGACCCTAAAGAGGTCGCGGGTTTCTGGCGCCTTCGCTAAATAATCCATTCCCGGAGGATACCATGGCCCAACCCAATCTGACCATCAACAATGGCAAGCCGACCGAATTCGAATTTGATGTCATGATCCAGGGCGCCACGGCGAATGAATCCGCTGTGCGTTTTGTGGTCGAGAGTGCAGGCTACGATGTTGTGGTGAATTGTGCGAAGGGTCGCCAGGACAAATGGCTGGCCCGGATACCGGCGCTCGATCTGCAAGAAGCCGAGCCGAAATATCGCGTCGAGGTCATCACCGGCGGGTATTTCTTCACGCCGACCAGTGGCACCATGCAGGTGATCCGGCAGCCGCGTGTCAGTTTGGCCGAGACCATGGAAAAGGTGCAAATCAAAACGCAAAAGCCTTCGGTGAAGGCGAGTTCGCTCAGCGAGGCAATGAACCGTGTGGAAGTCTCGATCCCGAAAAAACCGATACTCGTCGAGACGATGTCCGCTCTTGGTCGCACCAATTTGCAAAAGAAATGCGGTGCTGCTGGACGTATCTTCGCCCGTGCCGGTGAGGTGATGGAAAACATCGCCTCACGGGATCAACGCAAGATGACCACGCAAGGCGTCACCTCGGTCCTCGAAGCGGTCAAGAAAGCGATCACTTCGATCGAGGGGTGAGATAGGCTATTCGGTCAGACTGGAAGCAATCCGCCTTGCGAAGGCGGCGACACCGTGTGCACAAAACCAATTTGGTTCATCGACAGATTCGGATCATTGATGAAATCGATGCTGCCGAGCATGGTACCGCCGTGACCATCGGGCGCCAGGGTGGTGACCGTTGGATTGTAGACCAGCACGCGACCGGTCGCGTCGTTCTGGAAGTCGTAGATTTTCACCTGGGCCTGATCCAACTCGCTGAATTGCAAGGTGGTCCCTGATCCCGAGTCATAGATCGTCTGATTGCCGCCACCCCAGTAGCTAGCAGTGTCATTGGCGCCGTGGATGAAGGTCAGATCATCATGGCTACGGAACAACTGAAAATCGTCACCGTTGTTTTTCAGGACAAAATCATCGTTATTGCCTTGATGCCCATGCGTGTTGCTCGGATCAACCATCAATTCGTCGCTGGTGATCCCGGTCGGTGTGGTGCGTACTTGTGAGGTGACGAGCGCGGTCAGCGCGCTGGTGAGATCAAACGATCCGGACATGACTGAACCTCTTGGCTGTCAGGGTCACTCGGCTCGTAGCATTCGCTTTAGCTGCGCGTCAAGCGCGCAATCGGGCGACAATCCGTTCCAGATCGGCGATCAAGCCATGAAGATGACGAAAACGCTCTGCACGTGCAGATTTTCCCAAACCTCAACGCCGATCTGCGACAGCCGGATGGCCGGTAGACCTTGGTTCCAAACTTCCGCACCCAGTTGACTGACGCGAACCGCAGGCGTGCCTTGATTCCACACCTCGGCACCCAGTTGGCTCAACCGCACGAAACTCAGTGAAACCAAGGCGCCGATCGCACTTATGGAACTGACACCCGGCAAGCCGATCAAATGGGTAGGCACGACACTCCAGAACGCGCCGGTCGCATACAGGCCAGGAAAACTGCTGATCAGCGTGGGCGCACCCAATACCCCGATTCCATACAGACCACTGATGGATGGGATGACGGTGGGAACCACGATCCCACGCGCGCCGGTCGCCAATACCCCGGTGAGCGCGCGGCTCTCGGTGTAGGTTGGCAGGCCAAAGACACTGGTCGCCAATAGGCCGCTGATCGTTGGATTGACCGGCAAGGTAACCATGCCGGAGACTGCGGTGGCAAGGACCCCCGCAGGAATGGTTCTCGTCTCGGTAATAGCAGCAAGGCCGATCGCGCTGATCGCGTCCTGCCCGGTCAGCAGCCGATTATCCGACGTGAGCAGGGCACCAATCGCACTGGTTGCCGAGACACCGAGAAGGGTTGGGCTTTTGACAGCTAGCACGACCCCCAGGGCGGTGGTCGCGAAGATGCCGCCTAGACTGATTAGTTGTTCCGGCTCACTTCCTAGTGGGGCGTCTCCAAGCGATAGGCCCAGCATCTGTTAATTCCAGCGATCGATGAACCGTATCATCATCATTTACGTAATGACCTTGATGCCGAGATTCATCGTCGTGACCGTCGTTGGGGTCCAGGGTGCGCCCGTTGGATCGACCGCCAGATAGGCCGTCTGCCACGCGTAGCTCAACGAGGGATTGATGGTTAGCTCCGTGGTATCCGTGCCGCCACTGAGCTTGACCTGAATGCCAGCAGTTTTGCTCCCAGAATCAGACCGTTTCAAATACGCAAATACATTCACGCCGATGACATTCTGCGCGCTCGTCGGCGAGACGCTATACAGGTCTTCGGTCCCGATCACGGAGGCTTGCACGTAGGTCGCCCCGCCATTTTCGGTGGGATTATTCACGGCCGCGTAATTTGACAGGCCGTAACCGGTCACGTCAAAGGTCTGCCACGTGCTGATCGACCAACCGGCCGTTGTGAAGGCTTGCACCGTTGTCCAAATCGAACTGTCGTCCGAATAGTCCAGCGTGAAGGCGGTTGGTGCGTAGGGCGAGCCGCTCACATTCAGCGGGTAAATCCGAACCTCCGTTACGATCAAACTGTGGCCCGCGCCGAAATCATATGCCCACCATTGTGGTAATGATGTTGATGATCCGGTATCGGGCGTGCTCCAGAAACTCGTTAGATTACCATCACAGGCAGCCGAGGCGGGATAGCTGCTGCCCTGGGCGGCCGACGCGAAAGCCGTGCCGGAACCGAACAGATTAGCGCCGCCAACAGAGGATGCCATTTGGAGTTCAGCAAGATTGACGTTATTCCCATTTGATACAGTGGTTATGTTGATCCGCCAATAGCGATGCGCGATCAGGGCAGCCGGAAACGCGGTGAAACCTGTAGTCACGGCACCATTCGGCATCACGACGGTGCCGCGCACATCGCCCGGCCAGGAGGTTGGGGCCGCGTCATTCGCACTGTTCACGTAGAGATCATCGAGTGCCCAAAACGGGGTGCTGGTGCCGCTGGTGTTGTTGTAAAGTTGCAGGCCATTGGCCGAGGCTGTGCTGCTGGCCTGGGTGTTTACATTGGTCAATACAAACAATGGTGTCGTCGAGCCGTTTTTGCGGACCTCGACGGTGCCTGCTGCTTGACTGATGAACACTTTGACCTGCCAACTGTCCCAGGTGTTGATCACAAAGGCGGCAGGCTGGGCGGGTGCGAGGGGGAACCCTCCCGTGCCGCCGTTGCGGATCACGATCGAGCCATCCCCGGTAAATTGGATGGCGATCTGTGGGGAACTATTGCTGGTCAGCAGGACTTGGAATTGCTGGCCGATGCCGATGCCGGGAAGAGCTTTCAGACGAAAAGACAAATAGATGGTTGGCTCATTGCCACCCAGCGTGCCGGTGGTCACGAAGTTGCCTTGCATCGATAAAGCGAGGCCATTGATGTCATTCGCCTGCAATGCCTGCCCGGTGCCGAAGGCGGTGTTCGCCGCTGGGACAAACGCGGGCACATAGGGGCCGATGATCCAACGCAGGGCGAGATCAGCGTAGCTTCCGTAGAAATCAAAAGTATCAGCGAGCAAGTATGCCATGAATCAGACCTTCGCACAGAGGATGGTAATGCCAAGATCGCTCAGTGTAACGTCTTGCGTAGGCGGCCCCACCAATTGCAACACATCGCCGATCGCCAGACTGGCTTGCGTCTGGGTGCTGAGTGTCGCGCTGGTGTGCGAGGCTGCGGTCACCGTAATCGCGCCGAGCATCGTTGTTGTGCCGCTGCTGATCTTGTTGATGGTGAACACCGCATTGGCCGTGGCAACTGAGCCGCAATAGATCACCGTGCCTGCCAGATTCGCGGGCAGCGTCACGGCCATTGCCATCACCAAATAATACGGCTGATTGGCAGGGGGTCGGCCTGCGATGACAAACCCCAAGGGCAATTGTTGCACCTCGATCGGCAGTTGCGCGTAGCCAACCGCATTGGCCGAGAGCAGACTTCGGACATAGGCTGTGGTCGCCAGCCGGGTGCTGTTATCGGAACTGAGTTGAGTGGGTGCAGTCGGAGTCCCGGTCAACGCTGGGGAGATCAATGGGGCCGGAATGAAACTCAGGGCCGTGGTGACATCCGAGGCGGTTAGCAGGATGCTGCCGGTGCGGCCAAACACTGAGGTCACGGTGGAACTGAGGGTGCCTGACGTGAGTGTCAGGCCGCTGCCAATGGTCGCGATCAGCAAGGGCGACGCGGTTTGCACGAGATTTTGCACAAACGCGGTCGTTGCTAGACTCGTCGAATTGTCTGTGGCGATCGGGGTGGGCGCGGCTGGAATTCCGCTGAACACCGGGGAATTGAGCGGAGCGGGGGTGAATGTCAGGGCCAGCGCGACATCTGACGCTGTTAAGACGATATTGCCGGACCGTCCAAACACTGACAGGACCGTAGCGGAGAGGGTGCCGGTGATTAGTGTCAGACCGGCGCCGATCACCTGGACATTCGCCAACTGCGTAAACGAGGCCAAGGAGGCTTGTACAAACGCCGTGGAGGCCACGGTGCCGGAATTGTCACCCAATCCAGCGGTTGGGGTGGTCGGGGTGCCAGTGAGCGCCGGAGAGGCGATCGGGGCCGGAGCGAAGCTTAACGCTGTTGTGATATCAGCGGCGGTGAGAACGATCTGTCCGCTCCGGCCGAACACCGAATCGACATTGGCCGTCAAGTTGCCCGCCGTCAGAGCGAGACCGAGACCGATATTGGCGATGACCAGCCCGGCTTGGGCCGGAATCGCGTTTTTAACGAAGGCCGTCGTGGCTAAGGCATTTGAGGCATCCGAAGTCAAAGCTGTCGGTGCCGTGGGGCTGCCGGTGAAGATCGGCGAATCGATCGAGGCCGGGACGTAGCTCAGCGACGAAATCACATCACTGGCCGTCATTAGAATCGCGCCAGTTCGGCCAAACACGCTGATGATCAGCGAGCTAAGCACGCCCGTGGGTGACAGATAGAGCCCATTGGTTACAGCGGTGATAACCAGACCATTGCCGAACCCGGCTTGTTCCTTCACCCAGGCGGTGGTGGCCAGGGCGGACGAATTGTCATTCAGGGGCGGCATCGGCGCGGTGGGGGTGCCGAGAAATATCGGCGAGGTCGGCGATACGGGGGCATACCCGAGACCGGCGATCACATCGGCCAGGGTTAGGACCACAGCGCCTGTGCGGCCAAACACCGAGGTTACCTGCGCGGGATTCGCCGTTGTGCTGGCCGCTTGACCGGTCGAAGCCGCGACAGCCACGTTCTGCGTGACAAAGGTCTCTTTACCAGACGATAAAATCCGAAGTTGGTTTAAAGAGGGCATGGCTCGATCCAAGTTTATAGTATTTAGGTGTTTGGTGCTTGGTTTCGAGGATGCGTTGCATTCTCTCAGTTCAATGCCGTTCTTTGCGCTTGAAGCACTGACGCCAAAGAGCGGGCGAAACAACCAGGGCGTGTGGCAAACCAGGAGCAGCGGTCCCATCTAGATGGAATACCGGTCTGAGCGCTTGACCAGTCGAATTTCGACGGGATAAATATCCGGCTTTAATCGCGTATATTTTTCTGTATTCCATTAGGCGAAATATGAATTTAAATCAGATTTATTCGGGCGAGTGTCTTCGCTTCCTCTCGAACTGCGCAGAATTTCCGGACGCTTCGATTGATTCGGTGATTTGCAGTCCGCCGTATTTCAATCAGCGCATTTATGGCGGGCCAGACAACAAGGACGGGTTGGGCCACGAGGCCACGGTCGCTGATTACATCGCGAATTTGCTGCCGATCATGAAGGCCTGTCAGCGCATCGTCAAACCGAGCGGCTCGATCTGCGTGAACATGGGTGACAAAATTGATGACGGCAACTTGCTATTGGTACCCTTTCGCTTTGCGCTCGCGGTGCAGGATCAAATATCCGAACTGCAATTGATCAACGAGGTTACCTGGATCAAATCCAATCCAACGCCGCGTCAGGACGACACAAAGCTGGTGTCGGCGACAGAGCCATTCTTCATTTGGGGCAATAAGAAACAACGCACCTATTTCAAGGTAAATGAATTCCAGAAGATCGAGGAGACCGAGAAGGCGCTGCGTCCGAAAGTGGGTCCGCGATTCGGTCAGAAATATCAGGCATTGATCGATGCGTCGGCATTGACGGAGGGCGAAAAACAAGCCGCGTATGACGCCCTGCGGCTTGCCGTCGAAGATGTCAAGAGCCAGAAGATTTCCGGCATTCGGATGAAGATTCGCGGTTACCATGCACTGGCCTATGGCGGACAGGCGGGTGGTCGCAACACGCAAATCTTGAACCAGGGCTTCTCCATCATTCGCTTAGCGGGTGACACCATGAAGGTGGATCACGTGCGGGATTACATTTGTCAGAGCGTCGAGACGATCCCGCACAACAAACATCCAGCGGTCTTTCCGGTCGAGCTAATCGAAGAGTTCATTCAGTTGCTGGTGCCACCAGGAGGGGTGGTACTGGACCCGTTCATGGGGAGTGGCACCACGGCGGTGGCGGCATTAAACACCGGTCGTAAGTACGTCGGTATCGAGATCAGTGCCGAGTACAAGGATTTGGCCGAGAAACGTTTGGAAGCTCTCCGCAAGTCGGATGACGTTTTTAATTTCCCGCAGGGGGAGACCACCAATGCCGATTGATCGCGTTACTGGACGGCTTAACCTATGGGTTCGAGATCGTCTCTACGCTGACACGCTTCCCTCCAAGTGTGTCCGTGATCTCGCGGAGCGTCTCGCCACGGCGGACGGATTTGCTGGGCATAACGGCAGCTACGTCACCACCACGGCTGTCTTTTGTATCGCTGCTTACAAGGTTGTTGTACCGGCGTGCAACACCCGTTTTTTCAGTGACATGACATATTTTGACTCCTCGCATCCGACTTTGCGCACGGTGGGTAATATCATCACCCCCATTGCGCGTGAGCATTTCGATCATACGCTGATCAGCAACGATCCGGGTGCTGGGGTGCGTCGCTGTTTGATGAATCCAACTGTGTTTGATTGGGACTTTCGGGGATCGTTTCGTAGTGAAGATGTGCGATGGCTGTTCTTGAGATTTATTGATTTGATCGAGTCGGGCCATGCGATCGAGGTGTTCGATGCCTTGGCAGCACGGTATCGCGTGATGTCAAAGCGAAGGCACACGGTGCCGGTGACTACATCGAAGGTCGAGCCAGACCTAGCATCGATGATCATCAATCAATTTCTCCAAGAGTATCCCAGCGAGCGGGTTGAAACGGTTGCATGGTCGGCCGCCCACGAGCGTGATAACAATGTGTCCCGCAAAACCCTTTTGCAGTCCAATGACAAGAGTGGCGTGGGCGATATCGATGGAGATGACTATACAATTGAAGTAAAGTCGGCCCCGATTACCCTCGCGATGCTCCAGGAGACCTGCAAGAAGGCCATCAATTCGGGATGGTGTAATCGCGTGACCATGGTCTCCTCGGCCAAACAGGCGTTTGTCGCCGACACCCAGACCAGTATCATGATGCGGATTCGTACGAAGTATCCTGAACTGACGATCAAGGTCGTCACCTTGGAGGAGTTTCTGATCAACGCAGTCGGCGGTGAAACAGGTCGGGTAACTTGGAAAGGATTATTGGAGCGGATCAGCAACAGCGTGAAATCGTTGCAGCCAATCCACTCAGATGAATGGAACAATTTAATCGAACTTCATATCTTTAACCGGACTGTTCATTTGGCCGGAAACATTTTTCAGTTTGTCGCCGCCTAAAATACACTTGTCTGGATCGATCACCGCCCCTATGTAAATGGGGTCAACTTTACCCTATTCACACGGAGTTAAAAATGGCCAACTCAAGTCTAAAATTGCGTCCCATGCCGCCCCAACCACTCCCTGGCGGTGGTTTAGAGTGGCAGACTCATGTGACGTTAAATGACTGGGAGAAAGTCGGGCTGACCGAACCGTTATGGGCGGAGCGCGCCCGGCTTGTTGATATGGAACGCGATCCTGTGGCTCTTAACATCAAAATGGCCCGCGATTCGGTTCAGAGACCATTTCTTGCAGCACGTAAGCGGAACGCCATAAGCTACCGCGATTACTGGCTGGGTTTGCTCGACGGCAAGATGGCGTTCACTCCTGCGATCACTATGTGGGTAGAAAAAGCGGCGATTTCGGTGGACGGCGGTGGTCTCGATATCTTATCTAGATCGGCATTATTTCCGATCGATGGTGAAACCCAGTTAGAAGCACTCTACATGGTCCGCGTTCAGCGCCCGGACATTGGCGATACGCCGTTCAAGTACACTATAGTTGCAAATGTTTCACAGGAGTTCGCAAAGGTTATATTGGTTGACCTGAATTCCCATGGCATGCGCGTGGGAAAGAAAATCGTTAAGAGTCTTGATCCGCGTGGGGTGGTAATTTCGGCCGGAACGCGGGCTATCATTCGGGCGAGACTTGATCCGGATATCAACATTAGTCGATTTGCCTGTGGAGGCAGGAAGGCGGTCGCAGGAAGAGAGCAAATAAATGCAGCGTTAGTTGGAGTCGTTCTAGGCGGCACGATTCCGTGGGGTAGCCAGTTCGATTCACTAAACAGTGCTGACCTCAGTATCGCCGATGAAGACATTGCCATCGTTGTGAAATTACTGGAGGAGGCTAGCGAGCATGATCATTTTCTGCGGCGGGCCGAACCCTATTTGTGGCAGGCTGCGGCGGCGGTGATCCGAACCGGTCGGCAGCTTCCGCTCTCATACCAGTCGGCTCTGGAGGCTGTCGCGGCTCGGCGATGTGATGAGACCTACGACAAGAAATTAAATGCCACTGAGCGCCTCTGCCTGTATCGCAGCAATCTCTAAATGGTCGCAAAAATTCTCGACGCTACCCTAATCGGGGCGTCCTTGCGGCTTCGCCCGTACTATGAGCAAATCCCGTTGCGGGATATCACTGTATCGGCTTCGCAACGTCATCAGGTTGATCAGGACTTTTGCAATGCAGTGCTGGTGCCGTCGATGGATGCAATCGGGTGCGTCGAGGCGATCGGTGTGCGAATCGTGCATGGTAAAGTCAAATACGAACTTATTTATGGTATTCAGCGTTGGTTTTCCTGTGAAACTAAATTGGCCGATGCTGAACGCGCATTGCAACTCAGCGATATCGGGGCGCGATCGTCGCAACGGATCGAATATGAACGATGGGTTGAGATACCGTGCAAGGTCTACGCCGCCGAAACCACTGACGCACAGGTGAAAATGTTGCAGACAGCCTCCAACATGGGAGGGCGAGGAACCAAGCTAAAAGTCAAGAGTCAGACTAGGCGCAAACCTGCGAGACTCGGCAAAGAACATCTGGTCATTTGTGAGACGCTGCAAAATCATCCTATAGTGACTAAAGAAATGTTATGTGTTGCGCTGAATCAGGCGTTGAACATAGACCTCGAAGCCAAGTCTAAAAGTTCGCACGGGGGATATCGCCATCCTGTCGATGGGCGCGTCTCTGAGCTATGTACCGCGACCAAATTCGGTGATATCATCGTTGAACGTTATGATAGTGCTACTCGAACCAAATTGTATCGTCTGACCGCGTTTGGGCGTGAATATTATAATCGACAATTGGACACTGACGGACCTGCATGGCGAATGCAGGTTATGCCTGCTGAATGATAACGTGGCCGTAGCCCATCGCCGTCAATTCGCTTTGGGTGTCGGCCTCGATCTCGTCGAGAATGATCGCGACCACGGCATCCGGACGAAACTGAACCGGCATGCCCGGATGCAGCGAAATCCATTCGTCTTCCTCGGCCTTGGCCAGGAAAGCGTCGATTTCAGCAGCGGCATAGGCGGCATCGTAACCATCATCATCGTCAAACTCGTCGTCCCCATCGTCGGATGAATATTCGAACTGGGCCGTCCAGCCATCGCCTGCGATGTAGCGGGCTTGGGCGGCATGTTCGTGTGCCCATTCCTCGGTATATTCGACCGGTTCAAGCTGGGCGTAGAGCTTGCGCAGATCAAACACAAGGGTTGCGCCGTGCGCGGTGATGTCCGTCAGATGCGGTTTTTCTGAAAACGAGATGAAGCCGTCAGGGTCTTTCGGCCGCACTGCGCCATGGGTGAGGATTTCGAACGCGGCAAACGGCGAGGTGGTATGATACAGCCGTTCGGGTGGGAACATCTGGTACTGATAGGCTTCAATGATCGTGATGAAATTACGCATTCGCCTAGCCGCCGAAGATGGTCAGATCGATGCTACGAAGCTCGGGTACTTTGTCACCCAGGGCAATTTGCATGGACGCGATGTTGGCGATCGCAGTCTTAAAGGTCGGCGATCCTCGCCCGCTGGCGAGCGCGGTTTTGAGTAGCTGAAGAACCAGTTTCATGACGTGTTTGCGGTCGGGTCGTCGAGCCAATGCCGCTTGCGCAATGTCACTGACCAGTTTCCCCGGCGTGGCACCCGGCACGGGGTCGGAGATGATCCGAGGCCCCATGGGCGCTGAGGCCGACGTATCGACCTCCATGAACTGATAATATCGCATGGTCTCTATTTAGGTTTGGACCTCGCTGATCACCTCCAGATCGGAGACCGGGTAATGATGCAGCCCGATCACCGCATGATCCGAGTCCCACATTTCCTTGATCACCCCGACATAGACGCGGCCATCAGTGGCCACGTGACGCACGGTATCGCCGGGCTTGATGGCGGTCGCATCGAGGCTGCTATAGCCAGCGAGCAGCGAACGCAATTCGGCCGGGGATTCGATGGCCTGGGCCAGTGCTTTGAGACGATGCATATTCCAGTAATCAATGTCGTCAAGCAGGGTGTCATAGAGTTGGGCGCTGCGTAGCACTTCGATTGCGGTGTTGATTTCTTTGGAAGTCGGCATTGTTCTCTCCTGTTGAGGTCAGATCGCGGTTATCGACGCCTAAATACCCCACGCACACAGCCCGAGGGGGACACATGGCAGAATCAGCCAACGCGACCATCATCACCGCCACTGCGATTATCGATGCTTCTGGAACTAGCTGGTCACTGGTGGCCACGGTATCCAATGGCAATCAAGTCGTGAAAAATGGCGTCATTGACACATCTACGGCTAACGTTGTGGAATTGGTCTACTCAAAGCATTTAGTCTACCAGCGAAACGCCGCCGGTGGCTGGTGGGCGTGGCAGAATAACGGCTGGGTCGGCACAACCAGCCCACTCGTGACCCCCGTCATCCCACCCGTCATCCCGCCTGTCATCCCGCCTGTCATCCCACCCGTCATCCCGCCTGTTAGGCCACCGGTAACCACCTCGTTGACCGGCGTTACCGGGTCGATCACTGATTCGACCGGAGCCATATGGACCTTGGTGTCGTCCGCTTCGTCTGGACTCCAAGCCGCAGTCAATGGCAAAGTCGATACTTTGACCGCCAATATAACATTGTTGCTGTATTTCACCTCGGTCATTTACCAGCAGAATGCGGCGGGCGGCTGGTGGTCCTGGTCAAACAGTTCCTGGCAATCGACCTCCGATCCTCGGATACCCGCCCCGCCCTTGTCAACCGCCGCGAACAGCGTAACCGTCAATCTCGGCAGTCTAACCGGCGCCACAGTGACCAAAGAACTGTATGGCGTGGCGATGTCTACGAGCAGCCAGAATTGGGGCGGCTCATTCAATGATCCGAACTGGGTCACTGCGGTGGCCAATATGAAATTCGGCCTCTGGCGCATGCAGGCTGAGAATCTGATGGGGGCGATTTTCACCAGCAATGGCGCCAATCCCAATTGGGGCGTCCTCAATCTGGTGATTGCCAATCTCAACAAAGCCTTCCCGAATGCGACGTTGATGTGGACGGGCGGCTGGTTGCCAAATTACTTCAACTATGACAACGGCAATGATCAGCAGTCCTGCGCCAATCAGTTCGTGCAATTGGCCAACTACTTCAAGTCCAATGGCATTCATATCAGCTACTGGGACGTGTTCAACGAACCGGATGCCACCGGCCGCTCCGCCTCACAGGTCGCCGGAACCAGCGTCGCGGTGTTTAACGCCTTGAGCCAAGTGGACAGCACCTACCAGTTCGGCGGACCCTGCACGTCCTATATCAACTCTGGTTCATATGCGCCGACTTTGGCCAACGCCTATCCCAACCTCGACTTTATCAGCGCCCACGCCTATCCATCCGGTGGCACCAATCCTGGCGCCGGAACCACGTACTCCGAAGGTATCGGGGTCGGGCAGGCGATCAGCGGGGCGAATAGCTTCAATGGCAAGACCTACCGGTACTCATTGAATGAGTACAATGTCGATTACAATTGCCAAGACAGTGATCAGCAGACGATGGTGGGCGCGCTCTACGTGGCCCTGGTCACCGCGACCGGTGCCCAGCACGGGATGTGGAGTTCGGCCATTTGGGAAATGGCACAAGGCGACGGCACTTGCTCGATCGTCTCGAATAGCAATCAATTTCACCCGAACGCTTATTTCCTCAGTCAAGCCGGACAGGTGATGCCGGGCGCCATCGTGGCGGCCAGCACCAATGCGGCCAATGTCACAACCCTGGCGACCAAAACCAGTAGCGGCTTTGCCGTTCAGTTGATCAACACCGGCGGCAACGCCAATGTGGCAGTGAACGTCACCGGCATGACCTTACCGGCGACCGTGACGCGATGGGAATTGAGCAGCAGCTTCCAGAGCGGCAATGCAACCACGATCAGTTCGGCGAATCTGAATAATGTCTCGGTCCCTGGCACCGGCATCGTGATCGTACACACATAAACTGATTTCTGCCAAACACGCACGGCAAAGGGAACCTCACGGTTCCCTTTGCTGTGTACGCACAAAGGCTCGGTCCCAACCCTGTGATTATCGTAGCCCGACCAGTTCCACGGACTGATAGTGATCGACAAGTTTAGCTGCGATACCGCAGGAACACCAACCATACCATGATAATCGCTCCGAGCCAAAGATAGTTACTGGCATCATTTTGGTTGATCCAGGCATCGAACAGGGCGGCCCCAAACGCAGCGCCAGTCAAACGGGTGTTGTGGATCGCTGCGTCACGCTGCCGTTTCAGACGCTCATGCCCCTTATCCGTCGGCTGGTTGTTGCGCTCTTGGGTCACGCCGCGCGCAATGAAATCGGTCAGTTCCTCCCGCGTCATCACGAGCTTGTCAGTGGTGTCGGGCTGGGCGAAGACCTTCGCGAACCGCTCCTTGAAATCACCCGCCGTGATCCCCGCGTCGGCCGTGATCTTGCGCAACATGGCCAACGCATTCTGGGCCTCGGGCGCCGAGTCACTCAGCAGCATCCCGGCAATATCGGTCAACCGTTGCCTTGCTTGCGACCCAGGCATACCCGTTTGCACTCCTGCCATATCCTTGTTATGATGCCGTAAATGCCCCACAGTGTCAAACCAAACGGTTTGCCTGCCGATCAATCCTGCGACAAGCAGCAATCGCCTCTGTACGCCCCGCTAAGGGGGGCTAGACGGCAGCAAAGCAATTTGGCACCCTACCCCTACCGGGCGCGTCCAAGCCGCTGTAGACCCTCTCAGCGGGCGTTGCTGGACGGTGTGCAAAACGCAACCCAGACAACCCGATATTGGGCGCATCTGCGTCGTTGAAAGGGCACGTAACCATGGCGAAGCAATCTAAAATCGAATCAGCGAGTATGGCCAAGCGCCACCCGAACATCCCGGTGGTGTCCGGTCCTATAATCGGGATTCCGATCGAGGAAATGGAAGCGTGGGAAGACGCTCAAAATGATGGTATCGATTTACCATCACCACAGCCGCGTCGGATTGAATGACCGAGCGGTATGCGGTTCACTCGCTGCGCAAGACGGCCAGCACCTCGGCATTGGCCAGAGCCTCATCGAGCAGGCTCTGGTCCTTGACGATGTAGAAGGCAATATCGCTAAACTGCTTTTTGCGCTGGATGGGATAGACGGCTTCGAGCTTGCCATGGGTGATGATGAACTCGACCTTGTTTGTGTATTTGTTTCTGACAAAGTAGGTCCACCGCTCCTTCATCGCTTCGAGATGCTGGCGCATATACGCTTCACTCATCACAGCGATGCTGACCTTGTCCGGCTTTGTCAGGAGGATCGCACCCACCTTGCGGGTGGCTGTGGTGGTCAATTGCAGACCGGTGACGCTATCGGTGAGTGGGATCGGGAAATCCACCATGGCAGCCAACTGACGACGCTTGGCGAGGAATTTGGGACCGTGGTCGTCATTATAATCGTGCTCGACGGCGATGACCCAGACATGGATCATCTCATGCACAAGGAGACCGTGGATCGCGGTCTCTTCGCGCTGATAAATCGATGAGATTTGCAAACGCATTGATCCTGGGACGATTTCATGCGTGTCGGGGGAATATCGGCTCAATGAGCGGATCATCTGGCCCGGAATACGACGAACCTTGGTATGAACGACACCACCCACGGTTTTCAATTTTGCATATTCAACGGGGATTTCAGGCAGCGTGCCGTCGAACAGACGGTGGTTGAACGCATCGTAAAGCTGCTTGAGGGCAGCGTTATCGTGCGCGAGGGCAGCTTCGATTAACTCATGGACTCTCATAATGGATATTTATCAAGAACGCGCCAGAAAAAGGGGGTCATGGTGACGCCGCTACAGGCGCCCGTGCCATCTCAGTGTAGGTATTTTGATTCGGCTCGTCATCAGGATCATAATCGGTTTCAGACATGACAAACCCATGTCGTGTATACCAGCGTACCAGTCGGTCTTCAGATGGGTCACCGTTGCCAGATGCGACCAAGGTGAGGGTGACACCGTAGCGGTCAGCTTGCGACGTGATCAACTTCATCGCTCGTTCACCAAAGCCTTTGCCTTGCACGGCAGCGTCAATGCTGTCGAGCGATACCTGCCGATCATCCTCTGGCTCAAGATAGGCGACAATGTTCTCGTGACCCAGCCGTTTCAGTCGCCGATAAACATCGGTGATATATTTTTCAGCGACCGTTTTCGAGCCTTCGGTCAAGATTTCCGCGTAGCGCATGAACCTATTTACCGTGCCGCCGACTAAGGGTGAGTCGAGGGGATCACCAGTCGTCATCAGAACGTCGATCATCAAGCCAGCATTGCGCATGGTGCAAAATATCGCAGCGTATGGCGTCGAACTCTGTCAAGGTATCATCTGGCAGAACCACCACCGGCACATCGGTCGCTTGTCGTGCAGCGGCGAAGCGCGTGATCAGCCTGTCGTGCGCGGCATACAATCTGCCTTCCAGCGTTTCGACGATCTCGGTCGAACTGGGCGTGGTTTTTGTGAAATGCAAGGCGTCGATCAAATCTTGCAACATCTGGTTCAGATTGACGGTGATCTCATTTGTCATAGCTGGAAGCTACCCGATTTGGCGTGCAGATCGCCATGTTTTTTATCATGCCGCCATATGCGGGTGAGTCGGTGGATCACGAGTGCGTGATACCAATCTCCCATCTCCACAATACGGCATGAGGTTAACCCCTTGACCGGTCGTTCTGAAGCTTCATGCCACGAGCATAGACTGCATCCCGCATTGTCTTGTAATGGGGGGTGCGCTTGCGCTTGAGCCAATCATGAAGGCGCAGCAACTCAAAAAAGCCCATCGATCCCAAGGTGACCATCTCGTTTGTCGGTTTGTTGTCAGGACCGATACGGGGGACTTCCATGTCAAGATGCTGCCGGTGCGCTTCAAAGGCTCCTGACGTTTGATCCCCGCTCTGCGCTTGATAGGCATCATAATTATCGCGAGGATCATCCGGATTCCATTTGGCAACCGCAGCAACTATATCCTCGTCCCGCAGGTAACCACGTCCATTCTGAAAGTAGAGTGGGATCAGAGGAACCGTCTCAATTTCGCCTGCACCATTTTTGGTCACTGCATATTTTGGCACAGTTAGGGTGATGACGATTGGTTTGGCATCCGGATTTCGGACCTGCGCCTGTTTTGCACGGATTCGGGCATAATCTTCTGCTTCTTTCTTATTTGTGGTAAAGAAACTCGGCCAGTCTGCACCGGCTCGAAAGAAGCCTTCGTCGCGAATGCTTTGCGCACCGTAGCTGTCAGTGCCGTGATGAATGACCAATGACCCACTGGCATTCTGCTTGAATCGATGCACCACTGCCGCGTCAAATTCGTCGCGCGTAAGGTTGCCCTCGACCAACCGCATCCATTGCCGCAAATCGTTTTCCATAGACCATATTTAGCAACCAAATCCGATGCCATCCAGCGCCGTGTCGATGTCTTGATGTAAACACCTTCCATAAGATCGAGAATCTGACGCATCTTCATACCGCTATTAGTCGGAATCACGGGGTCACATCCGCGTCAAGGGTGTTACCGAGACACAATTCCGTATCCCAGCGTCGGTGTTGTAAGTCGGAGGGTCACTCATTCTAAATAGTGGAAATAAAGGATATCTCCCCGATGCCGTTTCGTGAATTGGTTGGCACCTATCGAATTGCTGATGCGGCAAGTCATGTTTCTACGGCGGGTTCGCTGCTGATCGATAGCGTAACGCAACAGGTTTACGTTGAGAATGGCGTCACGCCCGGAACTCTTCTCGAATCGCCAATTTTAGTCTCCACCACATATTTGACCTCGGCTCAACTGAACGCATCAAACACGCCGATCGAGATTTTGCCGTCTCCTGGGGTCAACCGGGTTTATGTTGTTCATAACGTGACCTATCTGCTACAATTCGGCACCCTGGCCTATTCGGGCGACGGCGGCGGCGCTGGTTTATGGTACGGAGAGTCGATTTCGGTGGATACCGGCGATAATGCTGTGTTCGCTGGCACCATAACCCAAATGCAACAATCTCTACCGTATTCAGCGATCAATTCTCAATCTTTTCCTTTTGCGATCGTCGGCAATTCCCCGATCAATTTTTGGAGTCCGAATTCACCGTTGAGCGGCGGCGACGGCACGGGCATCATCACCTTCACTTATCAAATCCTTGGGTGATACCGCTTTGCTGGCGGCGAACGCCTATGGCGCGAGATGTTTGCCCAGCATGCCATCGGGCGTCGCGCTGAGCTTGAGCGGCCTGAGATCAGGCAATAACACTACGACCTCATGCTGGTACTCATGCGGGCGGACCATTCCCTCCAGGAGATTCCAAGCACGGGCCGCACGATCATCATCGTCGCTCATCGAGGCCAGCCGATCCATCAACAGGGCCAAATGGGCGTTCGAGAACACGATCCAAGACCCGTCGATTTCCGCCTCGGTCAGCACATAAGGTTCGGTCACCCGGCTCGATAGCTCGGACCCGAAAAACATTCGTGCACCATATTCAGTCTCTGACCACGATTGGAGCGGCTTGTCAGTCGGCACGAGGGTCATCCCCTGCACCGCCGAGGCAGGCACCACACGCCACAGGCGCTGCGTTCCGACGAACCGCTGTAGTGGGGCGGCCAGCCGAAACGCAGCAATGGTGCGTTGCAAGGTCTCCTGATCGGACGAGCGCATGAACCAGCCTTGATACCATCTGCCAATCGCGCGGCAGTTCTCGACCAAATTAGTGAAAAAGGGATCACCTTCATCGGTCTCGCACAAGGTCATCCAGCGGCGTAATTCGTTGCTCATTGCGATGTCGCCAGTTCTGCCAACCACCGTCTCAGGACATTTTGCATGAATTATTTAGCCATGATCGCGATGACGGGCGAGTTTTTGTCGCCAACACAACAACGTGAAAAATGAAACATTGACTTCGACAGCGCATCTTTCATGAATCGAAAACCATCGGCCGGTGGCACCTTGGCTGTTCAACCACACCAAAATGGACGGGAGATAACGCGATGAAACAGATTATCCTGGTATCTGTAACGCTTCTGTCGGTTGCTGGAATCGCCTCTGCCGCTGTCCCCCCGGACGCAATCCCAGCTTCGACCTACCAATGTTTTTTGCATAACTCTCCGCTCGCTCAACCCATCAACCAATCATTACGCCTCGCCCAAGCCACCAGCGATTGTCTGAAATATTGTCAAGCGACCTACCCGTGCCCGGGAAACGACATCAATATCCCAAGCTGCTCGAAATTGAAGGCGTGCATGGGATCATGTGGGTGAGTTGTCTTTGACTCTCGAAAAGGTAGTTTGAGCTACCACTAACCAAATTAACGGCGGCTCAAACTACCATACGGGTCAAACTGATCCCGCCTATCTTTCATTGTTGACTTCCATCCTTTAGCAACGATCTGCCATCCCATCCACTCCGGGCGAGACGCTAGATTTAGGCGTAACACCCGCTTTGCATCATCGCCAGCACTGTTGCGATCTGATCCTGTCCCTCGGCGCTGCCCATACGATCAATCGGGCATTCTCCCCCCCAAGCGGGTAGCGGCTCATGGAGCCAACGCAGGAGCCACGCGGTAACGTCGAAGTCTTCCATTTCACCAAACGTCTGCAACAGGCTGACCAGTTTGGCGATCCCATGGTGATAAAGCTCACGGTCAAATGCCATTTTCCATAACCTTATTTACCACGAAAGGCGTGTGATTTTCGAACCAGATTGTGGCGATCCGGTCTCCGGTGCCGCATGTCGGGCATCGCGGGCCATCCGGCCATAAACGGTTTTCCATGTAGCTTTGAGCGGTTTCTGAATCACGGAACATGACCGGATTTTGGCGTCAAGCGGCCTACTGTCCACTGGTATGTCTGGGCGTGGTTATTTAAAATCCGTCTCAATGTAATAGCATGATGCTCTGGCATCTTTTGTCCCAACCGCGTCAGGGCGAAGCAAATGTTCAACATCAGCGCGATGCACCCGAAGAACTGCGACGGGCGGCGGCCGATCGAAGTTATGCTGTAGATGTTGTTCAATTTTCCATGCCCAGAAACGCACCCCGTCGCGTTCCGTGAGAAAGACCCTTGATCCCGTGTTGAATTGATAATTAGAGAACATCGGGGCTCGGTCCACCAGCAACCCTTGCTGGATGATCTGTCGAGCGCGCGGCCAACTGGTCACGTGATAGAGATAGGCATCCGGTTCATCATCCCCATCCTCGATCATTTTGCGCACCTTGGCGGGCACGATCCACACCCGAATGTCGGGCCGTGGTGACCGTATTCTCCGCGCAGGCGCCTTAGGTGTGACGGGGGTTTCTGCCTGTCGGCGTTCCCAGGCCTCCATGGAATGGTATTTTTGAATGGCTTCTTCGGCCGTGCTGACGTGATGGCCGTAGATCGTGCGCACTTCCTCGCCATCGCGGAAAATGCGAAAGCTAACCATAGGCTTTCTGCTGAGAGGATCGATGTGGTCGTACGGCACCGCCGTCAGTTCACCTTCATCCTCCGTCTCGGCCATAATTTCACGGTAACGCATAGGTCATATTTAGCAACGAATAGGTCTCTTCGCGGGATCGCGAGCTTTAGCCCTCGGCGACGTATGGCTTCATTCCCGCCCCTGTGATCGGTCGCCCGGTAATCGCAGGTCCATCATAGAAGTATTCGCCGGGGTTGTATGCTTCATAGACATCCTTGGCCGGAACCAAGGCGCGCAAGACCGTTGCGTTTTCGCCCTCCACAGCCGCAACATGCTCGGCATGTTCGATGGCCCATCGGCGATTGAGCGTCACATAATCCATCGGCTGAAAGCCCATCACGGTGGCCAGAACCGCCCGATAGATCGTCACAAACTTATCTGTGTGACCCGTTTCAGGGAGAGATTTCCCCTTTCGCCGGTCGCCGTTTTCCGTCAAGCCCGATTTTATTTCGAAATAAAATCGTGGATATATGGCTTGCACGCCAAACACGCAGATTTGTCCGCGTTCGGCTTCGGTGGCGACATAGAGCGCCCGAGCGGTGCGCTTCATGCCCCGCACCACCGCGCCCATCGCCGAGGCTTGGTCGGCCATTCGGTCACCGGCTTTCACGGTAAGTCGGCGGTGCAATTCTCCGCCAGGAGTACCGGTGACGCGTTGGGCAAAATCATCTGCACGGATCGCCAGGATGGCCTGCGGTTCGACACTGACAGCGGTGACGCAGTCCCCATACCGACGTGCCCAATCAAGGTCTGATGCGAAATACGCACCAAATCCCCAATTGCTCATCCCCGAGTAAGTGCGACTGATCTTGAATGGCGTGTTTGAACTCAGGCCGGATACCCGATCAACAGTGCCGTCATTCAATAACTGATTGATCGTACTCGGCAACGCTGCGTCCGGGTGACGCCATAGCCGGGTCAGGTAGCTCGATGATATCGCGGTTTTCGAGGCGCGGTAGAAAATCGACGGGAGAACAATATCCCATGTGGACGACGCATAGAGATCATCCCCCTCCATCAACTCCATCCACCGTCTCAAATCATTCACCATGCCATATTTAGCGACGATATCGCGCTTCCAACGCATCGCGGAGGGTCTCGACCTCGGCCTCAAGCGCAGCCTTATCCTGTTTCGAGCTTTCTGCCTCGCCGATGATTTCATGATAACGCATGGCGTCTATTTAGCTGCTCGGGGATAGGTTTTGCCAACTACACGAACCTGCCGCGCATCAAACACCACAAAGTTACGCGTTGGTGGCTGACCCGGCGCGAGATCAATGCCGCGCGACCCTTCGTCAAAATATGTGTTCCCATTGATCCCGCGTTTCCGCAGCCATTGCGACACCGCCTTGGGCGAACCAGTCATACTCTGCAACTCGTCTCTGAGATGCGATCCCAATCCCGGCTTGATAACCTGCGCTGTCGTCCGGTTTGCAGCGCGCACATCGGCAATAATCGTCTCAACCGATACCTTGACTTGCTCTGAGGCCGTAGCCACGACCTGTCGCAACGCCGACTGAAACGACCCGAGATCACCATGTGCTGCCATCCATTCACGTCGGGCTTTGATGCGTATGATCGGAGCCACCTCGGGAAAACAGTCGTAGAACCGTTTGCCATTCAGCATCGGTTCATTGTCGATGTAGAGGATTTCGCTCAATGCGTCCTGCACATATCGCGATTGATCCGTCAGCTTCGCATCCAAATCCAAAAAACTATCGAGATTGGCGGCGATGTTGACTTCATAGATCACCTCGGCATGTTGATCGTCCGGCGGCTTGGCGGCGCCGATCTTGTCGGCATAGAACCGGGCGACCTCGTAATTCTCAGCGAAATACAGACCGTAGCCGAACGATTGGAAGCCTTCGCCTTTGCCGACCGCTTTCATCTGAAACCGCGCAAAATCATGCGTGGTTCCATGATAGGCGCGAATGTGGCTCCGACCAGCCGCTTCCCTTATGAGTTCATGATATCGCATCAGCCTCGTATTTCGTTGGTCATACCGTATTTACGCCAGATGCCCGACTACGACCCCCGCTAAATAACAGCAAACAGGAATATGCAAAATGTATCTAGGTGGTGGTCTCGGTTTGGTGTTGTTGATTCTCGTACTAGTCCTTGTCTTCAGAGGGGGGTTCTGAACGGCCGATCGACCGCATGTGCCATCGATCCATGATGGCAGTGATCAACATCGGGATGATCACCGTGACGACGAGTAACAGGGCCAGCATCTGGATTGCGAAGATCACCCGATCAAAATAGGATCAAAGCGATCGCTGGCAAGATCGTCACGGTGTGATGATGGAGACTGCGTGCCACGCAGTGCCGTCAAACACCCATAATGGTGTATCAACAATGGTGCAGGAATACAGCGAACCCACTGGCATTGTCGTCGTGCTGGGAACATCAGTGCCCGTAGTCCAGGTCGGGCCGACCGGATTCAATGTCATGACTTCGATCACCCCGCCGAGATAAACGGTTCCAGCGGCGATGATCATTTGACCAGCCTCCAAACCGGGCGAAAACGTCACCAGCAGCAAGTTTGTTGCGTAATATGACAGGGTGTACGCGGTGGTGATCACGCCGTTCAAGGAAATCGTCGTAATCGCGCCCATCGGGGTCATGACCTGCGTTTGACCAGCGATGGACATCCCGAGGAAAAGCGAGGCCGTGTCCAGCCAAAGCAACGCCGGGGAAAGACCGATCGTGGCGCCATCCGTTGCCGTGACTGTCGCGAGCGCTTGGAGTGCGCCGCCGATATAGACATCGACATAACCCGGTAGATAGGCTGCCAAAATCGCGCAACTTGGATGAATTGGCAGGACCGGCGCGGTCCTGATGTAGCCGCCGACGTAAATGGTTGGGTCGGTCATGTGGATCGCCTCAAATTCGCTACCGCGTTGTTCATGGCGATATTTATCGCCGGACGCCCACGACTAAGAGGCTCTGCAGACGTTGCGCGGATCGAAAATAATATAGGAATCCTCGGCTACGGGGATGAGCTTTTTAAATTGGCTATCCGACAGGCGATCAAGACGATCCAGCGGAACCTGTTTATAGGCGGCCTGGAAAGTTTCGAACGGGATGCCTTCATACCGATTCAAATAGATCACGCCGTCATAGCCCTGGCGAGCCAATGCCCGCATCTGCGCCATTTTGGCTTTTGACCAAGAACCGATATCGCGCAACCGCTTAAATTTGGTGCCTCGAACGTACACCGGAATGATCTGCTTGGAATTCCGCATCTGAGCCTGCGCTTCGGTGCCAAAATGACTGAACGGAAGAAACTCGGTGAATACCTTGTCCGTCCCGTGATACAGTTTTAGATCGAAACCGGCCGGTGCGCGAACCGGCGTATCCTCTCGAAAAAGACTTTCTATCAGCATGGCTTATTTATCAAGAACGCGCCAGAAAACCGCGAGGTCTTTAGCCTCGCGGATGAATGGCGCTAATCCCATCATGCTAAATAGACCTGAAGGTGACGAGCCAGATTGGTGAGAATCAGAATGCGCAGCTTGATCATTATGGGTCGTCCTGCACGGTCCCCCGAAGGGGACCGTCTGAGGAGGGGTTAGGTAGGCAGCGGGATCGCTGTGATAGGCGTGCTGGAACTCGCCGGGGTGGAGTTGCTGAACATGGAATAGCCAAACGCTTGCCATATTCAGTTCCTTCGAAGAAAAAGTCAACCATAATTCACCTGTTAAAATCTTCTGTTATGGGCGATCATCGAACATTTGTTAAAGGCACAGATTGAGCGGCAAGCCAGCAAGTTCAGGCGTCACAGGCGTAACGATATTATGGTTATATCACCTGAGACGCTGACCAAACCCGCTGCCTCTTGAACGTACCTCGGTATTCTTATACGCTGTTGAGGCCATCAGGGCACATCACGATCCCAACCGAAAGCCGCAAGCTACGAAAACCGAAAAAGGCTACAAAAACGTGAATGCGTGCAAGTGGGCGGCATGGAGTTCAGTCTGCAAAGGCTACGACAACATCGAGGACCCGATTACCAGCCTTGTGGTGCAGGCTACAAAAAGTGAGCCACTTCGTCGAAAAAAGCATTGATCAGTTTCATCTGAGGCTACTATACAAACACCTGAATGGTGACATTTCTGCTACTGCTTATCGGTCACGCGATCGCGGACCATCCACTCCAACGTGGGTTGAAGCTTTCGCGTCTCAAAAATAAGTATCACAATCGCAGCATGTTGCCATGGCAGTTTGGAATGACTGTGCATGCTTCGAGCCATGGTCTGATCGTCGCTTGGATCACCGGCTCGGGTATCTTGGGCGCGGCCGAATGCATCGCACATTGGCTCACCGATTGGGCGAAATGTGAACGCAAGATCAGTGTGCGGACTGACCAAGGCATTCACGTGGTCTGTAAAATCATTTGGGTGGTGCTGTTGATGGTCTAGCCATGCGATGATTGGAGGTCCGTGAAGGAATCGAACCTTCGTGGTAGGATTTGCAGTCCTACACATAACCACTCTGCCAACGGACCCTGGTGCACAGGGCTGGATTCGAACCAGCGCGCTTTTGAAAGATCGCATTTACAGTGCGACGGTATCGGCCTCTCACCCACCTATGCAGTCGTGACGCACGTCGTAGAATTTGGCGCCGGGGCCACGATTTGAACGTGGGCGGTCGGTACTTCACACCGATGCACTACCAACTATGCTACCCCGGCATCTAGGCACGATCCTGACTGGCACCAGTGGAAGAACTCGAATCTTCAACCTTCGGTTTTGGAGACCGCTGCTCTACCAATTGAGCTACACTGATACACGCCAGACAACAAAAAACCCACGAGGCGATCTGCCAAGTGGGTTGAAAACATAACCAAATTCGCGTTAGGAGCTAGATAACCCCCTCCGCATTGGCCATGATCTCTCCACCGGCATACGCACCGCTGAGATATCGCCAACAACAGAAAAATCGCGAAGTGATCATAGGGTCATTAAACTCCACTGCTATCTAGTGTGTCAAGCGGTTTTCCCCGGTTTAAGGACCGAAAGTTTCCCGGTCTCAGCAATCGACCGGATATTGACGGTATGCCTCGACGATCGTTAAAGTCATGACTCAATCAAAAAATGCGGCGGTGCGACCATGAAGCAGCCACAGAGCGAGGGTGACAGTCCCCAGGCCGCTGATCAGGCTGGGTAGGACGTTTTGACGATCGCGCTCGCATCGACCGGCCATAGCAAATCGCTATCAGCAATCTTTTGCACCAACACGGAGGACACGGTCATACCGGGCAGGAGCCGGTGGTTCACGCCGGGATTCCAGCGCTGCCCAACCATATAGACCGGCTCAGCAGCCGCTGCTTCAAGGATGCGAAATCCGGTCTTGTCATTGAAAAACCCAGGCCATGCGTTTGCGGAAAACCGCAGATAATCCCATGGCTCATCGTGCAATGGGAAACTCTGATGGGTGAAGATGAAGGCAATCCCCCCCATCGTCATCACCTTGTTCATCTCCAGGGCCACCTGCCACGGCATTAAGATATGCTCGAACACGGCGACCGCCATCACCGCTTGGAAATGGTTGTGCGGCACCTGCGTAGACAGGCTGTGGGCATCGCCGACGATATCGACATTCTCCCCAGGCATAATGTCGAAACCGGTGTAGTTCCAGCCCGCCGGGATAAGTTCTCGTCGGGTGACGCCCGACCGCGCGCGCGAGCCGATCTCCAAGAAATTCCCGCTTGGATGGGCCGCCACTTTCTGGAGAAACACCGGAAACAGTTGATGGCCGCGCCCGCTATGTGACTCGCTCTGCCCGAGGTTTTCAAACGTCACCTGCGTGCCATCGATATAGGTCACTGTCAGGGTCGGCTGGACCATCTCGAAGCCATCCCCGAGATCGAGCCGCAGGTTGAAGTCAGCACCGCTTAACGGCACCTCATACAGAGCGCCTGCCACACCCAAGTGCAGGCGGCTGATCGATTGGCGAGGATGCTGCACGGTGCCCCGCAGATGCACAAACCCAATTAACACCACAAACCGGTCAATCGCGATATGGGTCGGCGGTTCGGGTGCCGCCAGGGCGATCACCGGGGGTGCCGCGATTTTCTTGCGCCATTGAAACCATTTCATGTGATAACGATCCTCGTTCGTAGCCAGATGTTTACCTGGATAGGATTAGCGCCATTTCATTTAAAGAGCCGCGTTAAACGCCGCAGCATCCCAGCCACGCGGCGTATGGCGTAGTATCGTCGCGCCATCGCGGGAGATTTGATTCCACGCAGCAAGTTACGCATCATGAATGCTTTATAACCGTCCATATAGCTCGTGACATAATAGGCGTCCTGCCACCGCGACTGGATCAACGTAGCATCGTTGGTTTCAACCGCTTTGCGATATTCTGACAGGGTTTGGGTGAGGAACCGGGGCACCAGCACGTCGCGTCGATAGAACCGTTGGCGCTCGCGGTCATTGGGAAATTTCTCAAACAGTTTTTGCATGTAGATGCGACGACTATTGGCCATGCGGGAGGAATAGGACGTGCTGGTGGTATGAATGCGCCACTGGGTCAGCGATTCTTTGATGTAGTAATTTCGATAACCAGCCTGAAACAAGCGCAAGAACAGATCATCATCTTCGTAGCCCGACAGCCGTTCGTCAAAGCCGCCAACCTCGTCGAATGCCGCCCGTGAGATCAGGGACGATGATGGCAGGACGAACATATCGCCACCCAAACAGGCGAGCAGGTTGGTCTTGGGATGCGGGGCGGTCAGCGACGACAGAAAATCCCGCCACACCATATTCAACTCAACATCAACCTCGTCCAGATTGCTGTAGACCCAACCGATCTGATCGATCTCGTCTGATTCGGTGAATTTCGCGAGCAAGGTGGCGAGATGATTGGGATACCATCGGTCATCTTGATCGAGCAGCGCGATCAGATCGGTGGATGAGGCCGCGATGCCAAAGTTGCGCGCCGCCGACTGGCCCTGGTTCTGGCCGGGCGCGGCCATATTGAGCAAGGTGATCTGCGGGTGCTGGACGGCCATCTGGGCGACGAGGGCAGGCCCGTCATCGGTCGAGCCGTCATTGACCACGTAAATCTCATCCGGCGCATGGGTTTGGGCGAGGATCGATAACAGCGCGGTTTCGATATAGCGTGCCCCATTGTATAGCGGGATGATCGCTGCGATGGTGAGTTTGGTGCGGACTGGCTCGATGTTGCGCTCGATTGAGGCGAGGGTGGTTCGGGGCATTGTTTCAGTCCGCAGTTGGGTGATCTGTTCCTCGCGTTCAAAGACAATCTGTCTCAGCAATTCAAACCGGCGTGTCTCGATTTGAGCCGCCGTTAACGGTTCCGCATCAAGTGCCAGGGTGGCGTAGAATTCAGCCCCATCGGCTTCCTGGATCGCGGTCACGTCATAGGGTATCTGGTTCAATGCGCGTAATTCGAGCATCGCCAGTGCAAAGCTGCTGGGCGTGAAAGTCCAGGCGTGACAATCAGTATAGATCGCGGCAGCGTCCTCGCTCGCTGTGTTGAACAGATGAAAGGCAAAGTGCAGATCATAGGCCAGATACAATTCGCGGGACGCATCATCCCCGTGCATCCAGACGATTGAATCGCCACGCTTGGCGAGATAGGCGTGTTCGTCAAACACCCGGCCTTTGCGATGACGGGCGCGGCCTTGGACATGCGCATCGAGAAGATCACCGGTGGTGGAATGTGGTTGGAAAAAATCGAAACACACGCGCAGATCAGGCAACGCCAGTGAGATACAGGCAGAGGGTTTCAGCACTGTGGCGACCGATTGCAGAAAGCCGACAAGATCAGGCATATGCTCCAATGTATGGCTGGCGATCAGTCCATCAAACGTGCCATGCAGGTCGGCCGGGATTGCCGTGTCGATCAGGCCGCCGGTCCAGATCGCATCGACCGGTTCGATGCGAGCCGCATCCTGGGTCTGGTATTTGGCTTGCAGTTCGTCCTGTGACGCATGATCAATGATGTAGGTATCCCAGCCCTCGGCTTTTGGCGCAACTGGGTTGTAGCTGGGACCGACTTCGATGAGTTTCATGTCCCGCGTAAAAGGCGTCAAAATCAGTTCTGACCGCGATCTGTTACTCAAAATTCTCTCGCTCCTGTTTGATGGCGTGCAGGAACATACAATTCGTCGCAGGAACTGTCCAGGCGGCTGTGGTTCACGTTACGGGCGGTTCTGTGCTTCATTGTGGGCACCGCGCGCGGTCAGGAACACTGGCAGGTTTCGAGCATCGTCCCAACCGCAAAACCAATGTCCAAGCTCACCAGCCTGGGCGCAATTACAGCGCTCCAAATCATCGTTGATCGGTTCCACACCGGTTGCCGCCAAGAACTTCGCTCGCGTGATGACGGACCGGAGCGGAAACACGATCACATTTGACGAATCAATCTCACCCATCATGGTTCTCGACGGGTTGTCTGGGTGAATTGGCGCCCAACGCCGCATCAGGGCCTCGCCGCCGATACCCATACAGCGCGCTTTCCGGATTGGCGATCTGCACCACGCCGGGCAGGGCCTGCAAATCTGACAAGTTCTGCTGGTAAAGCCATGTCAAAAACGGCTCGAACATCGGGCAGACCCAGATACGATGCTTATGCAAATCGGCACGGGCGAGGCCGCCAGGACGAAACAACCCACCTTCGCCGGTTTGCAAATCGAACACCATGAGGGTGTCAGGTGACCATCCCACGCGCGGCAGCAGCGCCCGGCCTGCGTCGATCTGCGACTGGTAAGCCCATTCCTGGTCGAAACGGCCGACCAGGAATTTGCCCCAGTTCATGCCACCGGCATCGTGATTGGTGGCTTCGATAATCTTAGTGATCAATGATAATTCTCCGACTGTGGGTTTTAGGGCCGAGCTTCGCCATGATCGAGATCGCAGCCATCGGCAATTAGCCAATAGCCATCCCATCCGCCCCATGTACAGCCCGTTGGGTGCAGCCCGCACGCCGGGGCACATTGGCCGCCGCAATCGGGACAATCCCCGCGATCCAGTTCTCGCTTAAACTGCGATTGGGTTGGACCGAGATGCATGCAGATTATTCTCAATGGGGGGCTCTCTGACAAACGACTCAAAGCCCGCGAAGTATCCGGCGCCTGTCCCAGGCCAATCCGATCCACACCGCCACACCACAGGCAAGCAGCATCGAACGGCAGATTTGCAACCATACCCAATCCGGCGTTGCATGATCCATGCGATCAGCCCCAAGCGGTTTTGTCGAGAATTAGCCGAAAATTTCAGGGATGTCTAGGATCGTCATTTGACTTGTTTATAGCCGAGCAATTTGATCGGCGCGTCCGCACGCACGGTGATCTCACACTCGCTCTCATAACCCGGCGCCCCATTGGCTGCCAGGGTTTGTTCCCAATCGATTTGCGATTTACGCACATCCGTGATCATCAGCCATTTTACATGGCCGGAGCCAAAATCCCCCCAATGGGCCTCGGCAGCTTTTTCATCCCAAGACCAATACTCGCCTGGATGTCGCGTCGGGTCAGGTGTCCAATCCGGGGGCGCGGCGATCATCCGATAGACGCGAATCACGTCCGCCTTGAATCGCCATTCAATTTCCTCAAAGGCGCTGATCACGCGCTCGGTCGCCCAGGCTTTAAGTTTTCGCTTGAAGGCTGAGGAATTCGGGTTTGGCGGTGGCTCGCCGTCCGCATAGCCGAGATAGGCCATGACGTCTTCACCGCTACCGCCTGTCCAGTCAATCTGTTGAATCAGACGACGGGCGGCTTTCGGCCAGATCGAAGCTGGCAAACTGTTCTCCACCAGCCTGACCCAGTCGCGAAGATTATTTTGCATCGATTATTTAGAGCATGCACATTTGTTGGACGAACGCAAGCGCAATTGCCGCGTTCGTGATGGCACACGTTAAATCGATTTATGTCGCGTGGGCGGTCAGCCGTCTGTCGTCGGCGGGTTCATCGCCTGATCGTACACCGCTGCGATTTCCGCCTCCGATGGCTGCGCAAACTTCTGTTTTTGAAACACCGCGAAGGTCTCACCACTGCCCCGGATAATCGCTTTTGGATTGACGATGCAGATTTCCTGTTCGCTATGTGTGCTACGCCAATCGCCGATCTTCACGGCATCGATGCCACGCGCCCAAAGTTGCGGCAGGATATCTTCCAACTCCTGCGAATCGGACACTTGTGGCAGGAAAATGACCTTGGCGCCTTTGCGAAGGATCACCGGATAGACCTGCCCATGATATGATTGGGCGGTGAAGTTGCTGGCAATGTTTTTCGATTTTGACAGCGAGATGACGCTGTAAGCCTCGCCATATCCGCCGCCAAACGCGGTATTATTTTTGGGCAAAATGCTGCCCGGCTTCAAGCCGCCGCTGACGTGGCCGCCGGTGCCATGCCAATAGAGATGATCGGCGAATTCAGCAGGCGACGCGAACTTGCGAATTTCCCTGGCGAACGCACTGCGCCCTTTGTCATCGTATAGTTTTTTGAATGAAGCCGAACTGGATAACGTCGGAATGGTTTTCAAATGTTTCCGGATTTTGTCCGGCGTAAACCCGCCTTTTGGCTTGTAACTCGATTTGTACGGCGATCGGGTCTGGTCGTCATCGGGCAATGCAAACCGATCTTCCGCATCGGGATCATCTTGCGTTTCTAACAAACGCATCCATTTTCTGAGATTGTTGTCCATTGCGATATTTAGGTCGCAACCACACTCACTTTATTCGCGCCTCCGGTCATAGGTGTTGCGTTGTTGCAGGAAACTGCGTACGCTAAATTTCACCCACTGGATCGCGAATCCTGACAATGCATCAACAAGGCGTAAAAGTATGATGGGCAAACCAGAAACCACCTTGCACGGCTTTTGGCGGCCACGCTATTGGCTGGGGACGAAGCTGCTGATGCTGGGGATGCGCGTGTTGCCTGCGTCACGCTATCGGTCAGACCTGAATGCGGCGCTGTGGACGGTTGGTCTGAAAGTGCAAGCGACAATAGCAACGCATCAGACACGACCGGAAAAAACACCCGCCGAGCGCGTGCTTCAATTCGCGCAAGGCGCGTTAAAACAGGTAGTTGAAGACTTGCTCGATGATCCGAGCGATCTGCGACAGGATCATGAACTCGATGGCGGCCCGACACCGCAGGCCGCGATCGCGTATTATCGCCAACTCGCGATCGACCTGGGGGTGGATTTTGATGCTTTGGTCGAAAAAGGCCATCCGCATGAGATTCGGCGTTTGAAGGCGTTGGAGAGTGCCAACTAGGTATGCTGGGAGGACAGCATGTTGTGTTATCGATTGATCGGACGGCTGCCGGTTCCGTGCAATCCGGTCGAATGGGGAATGTGGTTCGCGACCGCCGAACGACATGTGCGGCTCACTGATGTCGGGCCATTGCACATTTCCACGGTGTTTCTCGGCATCGATCATGGGTTCTGCGGTGATCACCCGCTGCTGTTTGAAACGATGATTTTCGACGATGGCGAGGATTCTTATCAGACTCGGTGCCAAACCTGGGACGAAGCCGAAGCCATGCATGAGACGGCCGTAGCACTGGCGGTCACGCAAGTGCAAAAAGCCGAACGCATGCTGGGCGATTCAATTGCCGGTGCCGTGCTTCGCATCAGCCAAATCCTCGAAGCGAAAACATCTGGCCGTCATGATTGACAAACCACCATCCACCATGCGCTTCTATCCGGGCTGGCGGGGCGTTCACACGCGGGCGGAAGCGCCCGGTGCGATGCGCAATGGAACACGCGTTCGAAAGATCGCAAAGGAGGATGGCGATAGCCATCCGATCGGCTCATTGGCGACCGTTCTCGGCTCGCTACATCTTCCCGAGCGGGGTTATGGCTACTTTGTTGAGTGGGATGCTTCGCCACGAACTGCGGTGTTGGTTGTCGAAGCTCAAATTGAACGCATCAACAATCACTGACATCCAAGCCACGTGTGCTGGTAGGCTTAACTGGCAAGGATCGTCATCGAGACGATCCTTGCCTAATCATCGGGAACTCAAATGCAGAAAATGCTTTTCGCGGTCAGCGCGGCGGTTATCACCCTCTACTCCCCCACCGCCTTTGAGCAGACTCCCCCAGCCAATCCCTATCTGGCATTCATGCGGATGGTCGATTGCAGCGGGCATACCGGCCGCACCACAGTATGCTTTAAAAACGCCACGACTTACACGATCATCAAGGCCCGATGCGGCGGATACGACGTTCCCATCCTCACAGCGGACAAGAAGATCGCCCCAGGGGAGGTGGCAGCACTTATCGACCTGGGCGATTCGGTTCGCACCTGCCGCCGCGAAGGCGTAACTGCGGCGACTGATGTCGGGGTCATGCTCAAAGCTCCGCTGAATGGCGCAACCGTCGATGATTCCACAGAAGTCGTCTTTCTCCCGTGACCGAGGCCCGCTCGTGACGGCACCTCCAAGCGTAGGCCGTACGAAAACAACAGATTGTCGTTCCAAATCCCATCGGCTAAGCTATACAGTCGCTATTGCGGCTACGAAAAGAGCCACGGGGGTAGCTTTTCAGGAAATCAGTCGTCTTCGGGCGGCTACGACAAAGTCGGCAACGGTGATATGAGCTATATCCGGAGTGACGGAAACAATAGATAGGATCATGCGCTATCGCGACCTGATCGAAGCTCGAAGCTACCCCCTGGCCGATCCTGACACCGAGTGGCACGGTAATCTGAATTACCGTGCGCAGGGTGGCCGGATGGTCTGGATGACGCCTACTGACTATCTCAAACAGGTGCGTCCGCTCGATGTGGACGAGACCTCGTACCGGCCGCCCAAAGCGGGCCGCGCCTGAAACGGACGCCCCACTGTGAGCGACCCCACCAGCACGTCGGTAAGCGAGCCCATAGACGCCGCTGAGACGGGCTGGGAGGCCGCAAAGGCGATTATCGCGACTGTGGCCCCCACGCTTGCGCGCGCCCTTGGCGGCCCTCTGGGAACCTTGGCGTTGACCTTCGTCAGCGTCGCTTTGGCCCTCGATCCGAACACTTCCACAGCCCAAATCGCCATGGCCCTGAACCCTGTGACGATCGATCAGCTTCGGGCATTAAAGGCGGGGGAAACCCGGTTCCAGGCGGAAATGAAGACGTTGAAAATCTCGGCGCGGCGGCTCGGCACACCATTATTCGCGGATGACGAAGCCAGCCACCAGCATGCGTGGTTCCCGGAATTGTTCTCCCTGATGATCACCCTGCTGTTTTTCCTGCTGCTGACGTTTTTCGCGTGGCATCCGATTCCTGTCGGACCCAACGAGACGGTGCTGAACGTCATGCTGGGCGCGGTCGCCGTCAGTTTTACCACCGTGGTCAGCTATTACTTTGGCTCGACTCGGAGCAGTGGCCGAAAAGACCTCCTGCTGTATAACAGCAAGCCAGCCTGATTGTTCCAGATACCGATCACGGGATGGCCCGGCCGTCCATCAGCCGATTGCTGGCGGTTTTCCTCGGCGCGAAGTTGGCAAACCGCCCGCGTATCTGGTTGCTGTCAAACACCAGATAGCTATCGCCATCGCCTTCGAACCGATTGTTATAGACGAACCCATCATAACCCAGCCGCTTGAGACCATCGACCAGCATTTTGACCTGGGTGTCTTCATTGGCGATGGCGTGTTTCGCGCGGACCGCACGTTCCATTTCCTCGGCCTCGGGCGGTGGCTGATTTTCGCCCCAGCGCGACTGCGACCAATTGTGTTGTCGATAGAGATCGCCCACAGCCTCGATCGCGGCGGCACGGGCCGCGAAATCCATGTCATGAAACGCGGTGCGCAACTGGCGTACCAGGGCTGCCAGTGGGGGCGACATGTCGCCGCTATATTGCAAGCCCCACAGAACACTGGCCGCCGACCAATCTTCCATGTCATGGATACGCAGCGGGTTCTTCAACCGAAGCTTGACCGGCAGGATGCGTTGCCCGGCCGGTTCGTCCTGCCCATTGGCGATCGCCCGGCTATGCGCCTGATCGGGCGTGGCGCCAAAATGGTAGCCAAGTTGCGCGAACCCTTTGTTCTCAAACCGGTCGAAATCAGCCGACGTGCCATGATACGCATCGACGGTGAAGCCTTGCTTCGCAGCACGCCGCTGATTGATCGGGATGGCTTCGAATAGTTCATAACAACGCATAGCGTATTTACTAATCAAGGTCCGAATGCGCCGCCGTGTCTAAATCACTTTCATGATCCGTAGGCGACAAAATATCCGTTTGAGATTGCTGATCCGTTCGCTGTATCCGGCGTCACAGCTAAACGGACGCCGCGCCAGCGTATTGATGTCTCGGATCGGCTGCTGGTCGAGCCATATCATAAAGGGTTGCACGGTGGTGTCAGTGAGAACGAAGCTGGCTTTTGTTGCCAACTCGTCGCCTGTGTGCCAGAAATAGGATTGCTGCAATCGCCCGCTTTGCACTATCTCCCAGGCGAAGTCGCCCGCATTCTGCGACATTTCATAAACAACGGGCGGGTTGAATTTGCGTTTTTTTTCTTCTTCGACCCTTTCCAAGCCTTCGCGAATTGCGCTGTATTCATCGACGATTCTCTTTTCTGGCATGTGCCCTCCTTTCGCGCCGCTTTCCTCTAGCATACCGAAGTTGAATCAACAACCCCGATTTCAGTGTTGCCATCGGCGTTTTTGGACAGGACTCGGTCAGAACAGGGCCACGAACACCTAGATCATTCCGCATCGGTCCCAAGCGGGGGATAGGCGGGAAGATAACCTGGGTGGAGCGTGTACCTCGGGACACACACGGTGTCGCTCTGCGGCAATTGACGCACTGGCAGAAGCGGGACACAGGCGGTCAAGACCCCGACAAGCATCATGCCCCCGACAAGGCGTCTCATGTTTTTGTCCTGCTCGCAAAGTTGTTTTGATACCATGAAGTGACCGATGTTAAACCAATCGATGACGAAATACAAGGAACTAACAGGTTGACCACTCGGCTCTCGATCGGCAAAATGCTACCCCGAAGTCAATTTCGAGGGAGATGACTATGACACAAGGGTCATTGCAAGTTTATGCCCAAGGCTGGCTAACCGATTTCGAGGCCGCTCAGGCCTCGCCGGGTTATCCATGGGTGTGGACGTTGTTCGAGCAGATGGTCACGCGCGCCCGTTTGAGTGGTGGAGTCGAAGATGATATCGCCAATGCCTTGTTTAATCACCTCATTCAGGTTACCGCCGCGCTCGAACCGACTGACGCCCAGGTCCATGACTTGGCGAAGTTCTTTATCGAGGGCGTGATCAAAATCCGCGATCGTGATCCCGAAACGCGCCAGGATTGAGACGACGATCAATGTTGCACTGTTTGCACTGCGCGGAACCCGTGGGTCCAAATGATCCCTACACCTGCGTTCAGACACATCCCGGCGGAACACGCAACTTTCTCCACATCGAATGTGCCATGCGCATGGTGATCGGCGGGCTAAACCATTTGCGCGGGGAATGCCCCTGTTGCGGCGGCATCGAACCCCCAGACCCAGCAGATGTGTCACGCCGGGATGCGGCCCGTGCCGCAGCGATGTTCTACGCCTTGCAGAACAAGCTCGTCACCCCTACGACCCAGCCGCTCAGTCAGTCTCGATCCGAGTGGCTGAGAAAACGAAAACAAACACACCACTAGCCGATATTTTCAGTCCTGTCGGGCTACGATAATAACGAGGAAGTGAGGGTGTGTCCGGACCAACACAGTCTGCTAGGCAGGCTACGAAAAATACATGGTCTGACGTTTGGATCGATGCCATTTAAAACCCTCTCCGGCGCTTGCTCATGGTCTCAAAAGCAATATTGTGGTTCGAGATTGATCGGCATAATAACCTCCTGTTATGGTAGCTCGATCCATCTAGCAGCCGATGATGCGTGGACAAGACACCATCGGTTAAATACTTGATTATCGCAAGGATTTCGTCTATGCACCCGATGCGTCATTTGATTTCCGTCACCGAGGCCAAGAGACCAGGAAAACCGGCGCCGATGAGCCACGGTGACCTATTACGTCAGGAGCAGGAGCGCCAAGCCAACTTGCTGGTCACTGCCAAGCAGGCGGTAACGGCATTGAAGGCCAGAGCCATGCAGATTGCCACCGCATCCCAGCGCTCGGAATTTGATCTCCGAGGTGCATGGAACCAAGAATGGGTAATCGAAGTGCGGGCTGCAATCAAAGCCAACACCGCTCGTGATACCGCGTCGAACCAGGAAGAATTGGCTTATGAACGCGAGACCAATCCGGATGCCACGTTGCACCCGGTCAATCTATTGAGTTGCGCCGAAGAGGCTCTCTCGGGGTGGTGGGACGACAAGAAAGACCGGATCGACTGGTCCGATGCGCGTTACAATTTGGAACGCTATTTCGATGCGCATAATCAAACCGAAATGTCCGATGACATCTCGCGACTCCAGGCCGAGGATGAGATGCTCAAACATCTGAAATATCTCGGCGGTGGGTTCGGCTCGATCGCGGAGATGGAAAAAACCCTGGACGCCTTTCACTCGTACTTGGAAGACCTGAATCGTTACAGCGATGGTGGCTGGTCACCGATCGGGACCACCTCCTTTGACCTGTTCAAGAAGGGCATTCCGGTGATCGTTGCCTACTGCAAACTAATCGAGTCAGCGCCTTAACTTGGATTACATCTGATAGAATAATAGACCTTGCTATTCGTGGCAGGCCACGCCTGTTCAAGGTCTAAATATTCGTATGCAAAACGACTTTCGCCTTTGGCTCAGTTTAATCGAGGCAGTGCTTGATCCGACCGAACGATTGAGCCGTGCCAAGCAGATGGGCTTTGACACGTCGCGGGTGTGGTATCATGGCTCCAAGGGTCACGATATCGAAGCCTTCGATCCTGCCCTGCTGGGCCGGAATACCGGCGCCAAGTCCGCCACCAAGGGGTTTTTCTTCACCTCCGATCCCAAAGTCGCGGTCAGCTATGGCGGGAGCGAACGGTTTATGCTGGATAGCTCCAAACCGATCTATGACAAATACGCCGCTGATATCGTCGCTCTGAAAGCCGAGATGGAATCGGCGCTATCGATCTGGAACGCGCGCGGCCAGGAAGAGGCGGTTTGGTACGCACGGTTTTATGACGGACCGAAAAAGAAACGAATTAGTCCGGAAGCCTATCGGGCGGCGCGCGATGCGATCGATGCCAAATACGACACAGAAGAGAGCCGTATTGCTAACGCACGCTATCAAGAACTGCATAAGCAGGTTAGAGAACTAGAGCAACGGATGAAGAATTTAGAGACCAGCGGCCACATCAGCAAAGCGGTCGTATTTCCGGTGTTTCTCAAACTGGTCAAACCGCTGATCTTCGACATGCATGGCGATACTTACCGCGAGGTCTCGTATAATGATTTGCTCGTTTCCGCCAAGCGTGGACGACGGGATGGCGCGATTATCAAGAACACGTTTGATCCAGGCTATCGTGGGGCCGAAGCGCCAATGTGCGATATCGCCGTGGCCTTCCGCCCCCAGCAAGTGCGCTCGGTGCACGCCAGTTTCGATCCAGACAGGCCGGACAGTCCGAACATCATGGATTGACCGGGTGAACTACCCACGGGCTAAATATTCGATAGTTTCGAGGAATCGTCAGTGGCAATCCAATTCGTTGATGGGGTGCGGGTATCAACTGTAACAACCGGCACCGGCACGATCAAGCTCGGGGCGGCCGTTCCGGGTTTCCAAACCTTTGACGCGGCCGTGGCTGCTGGTGCGCTGACCTCTGGCGCCACCGTCTATTACACTATCGAAGATACCGGCAATGTCTGGGAGGTCGGCAGTGGCGTCTATACCTTCGGGGCCGAAACGCTGACCCGTGTCGTATCCGCATCCTCACTCGGCGGGACGCTTGCCCTAGCCCTCTCAGGCGCGGCGCAGGTCTATCTGACACTGACGGCTCCTGGGATGGCCGCCTATGACACAGCCCAGGTTACGGCGATATTGGCTAGCGGCAATCTCACCCTCGGCGCCAACACCGGCTCTGGCGCGAATCTCTCGCTCAATGCAGCAACCCCTGCATTGGTCCAATCACGCGCCATCTTGTTGCAGACGGCCGGGGTTAATCGTTGGGCGGTGTATGCGAACGGCGATAGCGAAACCGGTCTCAATACCGGTTCGGATTTCGCCATCAACGCCTATAATGACGCCGGAACCTTTCTGTTCTCACCCGTCTCAATCACACGTTCAACGGGTCTGGTCTCTATCAACAATGGCCTCACTCTCAGCGGCAGTGCGACAAGCAGCACACCTGCGCTGAACACCAATACGACGCAGATCGCCACTACAGCTTTTGTGCGGGGGCAACTCAGTTCGTCAGCCCCTGCGATGAACGGCACGGCTTCGGCCGGGATCAGCAACACGATCGCCCGGAGCGATCATGTGCATCCTAGTGATACCTCGCGGCAGGCAGCACTGGGCTTCACCCCCGTCCAGCAAGATGGCGGCATCGGACAAGGCACGAATAAGATTTACCTCGGTTGGTCTACCAGCGGAACGGGCGCCAAAATTACGGTTGATGCCACCGATGTTGGTCTGCTCGGTAGCACGATTTACCCGCAATCCTTTGTTGCGAATGGCGCGTCGGCGACATTCTCGGGCGTCACAGTGAGTAGCGGCGCCAATGGTTCCATTGGTCTCAGCACTGGCGCAACGAACACCGGCTATGCCGGGTTTTTCAATGCCGCCGCGACCCGCATGGGCTACGCAGGATATGGTGCCGCCAGTGGATATCTGAATTTACAAAGTGAAAGCACCACCGCCGCCTGGGCGACCAATCTTGCCTTCACTGTGGGCACCCAACTGACGGTCGGGCAAAATATGGTTTGTGGCGGCTATGTCGCTGCGGGAAGCACGATCTATGTTGGCGGTTCGGCCAACGCATTTTACCTGAACCTCACGGGTGGCTCCTGCGTGATGAGCTATACGCCCTCACCCAATCAGTATTACCATATCTGGAACGGCGCGACTGGCCAATACAGTTATGTCAATCCAACCGGGACGCTGCTTTACTACGTCACCGGCGGCGGCAATCTCGTAATCTACGGCAATCTATACGACGCAAACGTATCTGATGAACGCACCAAAGAAAATGTGCAGCCCTATGACCGAGGACTAGCCGATCTCATCCAACTGAATCCAGTCAGCTTTGCATATAATGGCCTCGGCGGCACCACTGATGACGGGACCGTTCTGTATGGCCTTACTGCACAACAGGCTCAACCACATGTTCCGGAATGCGTTTCGTTCACCACAGAACCGCCCACTGATGACATAGATGGCAAATCACCGAGCGATCCTATTCGGCTTTCCGGTCAATTGAGCTTTGATGAGAAACCTTTGATTTTTGCATCCTTGAACGCCTTCAAGGAGATCGATGCGCGCTTACGGCATATCGAAGACGCCCTCGGTCTCCTGCCTTGGACCTCGATCCTTACTTAAGGCGCTGTTCGACTTAGGTAAATACAGATATGTAGAAGGAATACGACAATTTCTTGGAAAAAACACCTCCAGATTATCAAGACCGGCTCGCCGACCATGCCGAAAGACCAATACAGTCCCAGTGCATCGACCAGTGCCAATGTATCGAGCTTTTTGCCACTGGTGTACGCGGGCCATCCTAATCGTATCCAACGATACTATCAGTTCGACGATATGGATCGCGATTCCGATATAAATGCTGCACTGGACACGATCGCGGACTTCTGCACCCAGTCAGAAGAACAAAACGACGAACCGTTCGAGGTAGCGTATACCACCGATCCGAACGAATCGGAAGTCAAAATCATCAAGACGATGATGGATAAGTGGCTCAAGCTGAACAACATGCGGGCGCGGCTGTGGTACATGTTCCGCGATACCATCAAAAACGGCGACGCGTTCTTCCTGCGCGATCCGGAAACCCAAGAATGGCTCTGGCTCGATCACTTCATGGTCGAGATGGTTAAGGTCGATGAAAGTGCCGGGAAAATCCCCGAGGAATATCTGGTCCGTGGCCTCGACTATAACCGCCAAGCCAAGTTCGCCTCCAAACAGGCCGATCCGTCACAATATCGCACCCCGTTCGGCGGCTCACCCGTAGGCACCACCCGCACCGCATCAGCGCCCGTGTCATCGCCCGCACCTTTTACGCTCGTCGGCAATGCGACTGATCCGCGCCAAAGACATATGATGGGACCGTTCGCCCAGGATGTCGGTATTGTCGAAGCTCAACATGTGATCCATCTTACCCTAAGTATAGGGAACGATGTAAATTGGCCGTTTGGTCAATCTATACTTGAGCCTATATTTAAAACATTTAAGCAGAAAGAGCTTTTGGAGGATTCTATACTTATCTACAGAGTACAGAGGGCGCCAGAACGACGGATTTTCTACATCGATGTCGGTTCAATGCCACCAGAACGCGCCAAACGTCATATCGAATCCATAAAGAACGATATTCACCAACGTCGGATTCCAAATCGCTGTTTGTTTCTTGGGACAAAAATACATTTATTAGACGGTAGATTGCTTCCTCTCAGTGACGTGATCGCAGAACATAATGCAGGGAAACAGAACTGGGTTTACTCATGCGATCCCGCCACAGGTGCTGTGGTTCCGGGTAAGATTACTTGGGCCGGTGAAACCAAAAAGCAAACCGATGTGGTCAAATTGACCCTCGACAATGGTGAAACCATCGTGTGTACGCCAGACCACTCTTTTCCTATTCTGGGCAAAGGGTTCGTCAAAGCTGAGGACCTGACGATTGGAGAGAGTTTTATTCCACTCTATTTTCGCGAAAAGCGGTATAGCCAGAAGAAAAACTCGTATACACAAATCTTTGATCCGGCGACAAAAGGCTGGAAATACACACACAAAATGGTGGCTGATTATTTTGCGGGAGAAATTTCGGAACAGACCGCACTAAAAAACAGGAGTTTCACATCAAGATACCAATTCGATCAGGAGATGTTTAGTATTTTCAAAAGCCATTATCAAGAACTGTCGCAAAGCAGGACGACGGGTGTTCCGTATCATCGGATGTATCAGAGTGTTCAAAAAGACGCAGGTTTCCGGAATAGGTTCTTTGAAATCAACAAGCGCCATTGCAAGAAACGAATCGGTCCAACAACGATAATAGAACTGCTGAAGCAAAATGGTTTCACAGACTTTAATGATTTCCAGGCCAAATATCAATATCTTAATCACAAACTCGTCTCGATCGAAAGATTGGATGAAAAACAGGATACCGGCACCATAACAGTTGATGGTGATGAGATTTATCACTCCTACCATACATTTGCAATCCAGGGTGGTATTTTCACTAAGAATAGTGGAACTGGCGGATCAATATTAGATGCTGCCTACAACCCTCTGTGCGTATCGTTGGAAACTCTACTACCTATGGCTGATGGACGGGTTCTAACACTCACCCAAATCATCGAGGAGTTCGAGGCTGGTACAAAGAACTTTGTGTATAGTGTCGATCCGAAGACCGGTCAGAAAATACACGCGCCGATCTCATGGGCAGGTATCACTAAACAGAATACTGAGGTGATCCGGCTAAAATTCGACCATGGCGGTTCGTTGATCTGCACACCTGAGCACAAACTGCCGGTCTGTGGTGGTGAACTGGTTCAGGCGAAGGACCTAACCCCGGATCATAAACTGATTGCACTTGATCCAACATACGGAAAACCCCGCCTTGAAGCGATCGAGCCCGCGTCTAATCAGACGGTAGGCACGATTACGGTGGATAAGGACGAGGTGTTCAGTGCGCACCATAACTTCGCTATTGCGGAAAACATCTTCATTCAAAACAGCATCAACGACGATTATTTCTTTGCCAGTTCAGCCGATGGACGCGGCTCGAAAGTGGAAACGCTTCCAGGCGGCCAAGGAAACGACAGCATTCTTGACCTAACCTTCTTTTCCAAGAAGCTGGCGCGTGGACTGCGTGTTCCGACCTCTTATCTCAACATCGGTGAGGATGAAGCCGCGAGTAACGTTGCCTTCAACGATGGTAAACTCGGCGCCGCAATGATCCAAGAGTATCGTTTCTCCAAATACTGCATGCGTCTTCAGTCTCTGCTTGCACCTGTATTTGACAAGGACTTTAAACGTTATTTGGTCAAGAATGGTATTGAAATCGAGGCCGGGCTGTTCGAACTGCATTTCAATCCACCACAGTCGTTTACGCGGTATCGGCAGATTGAACTGGATGCCCAGCGCGTTCAGGTCTATCAAGGTCTTGCTGAGAATAAGAAGTTGTCAGAACGCTTCAAATTGAAGCGTTATCTCGGTCTCAACGATGACGAGATCATCGAGAATGAGACCATGTGGAGCGAAGAAAACGCCGACAAGATCAAGGCGAAGACTGGTAGCTCCCCGGCTGAGGGCGGCTCGCAGGACGGTCTCGGAGCGGTCGGTCTGCACCCTGGGGGCGATATGGGGATGGATATGCCGCCAGAGGGCATGCCCGAGGGCGATATCCCACCGGCTGACGGCAGTGAGGCAGTCCCTGGGGCTGATATGGGCGGTGGTGCCCCACCGGCTGGAGGCGCACCGCCAGCACCGGCCGCCACACCGTAAATCAATTGTGCGTCCCCTTGACCGATCAAGGGGACGCCTCTATATTGGTCGTTCTGATCGGGAATGCGCGGATTTCGGCTTGACAATAATCGATCTTTGGCAATCAAAGCAAGGACTTGGAACCCATCGGTCCGGCACAGCCTTCGTTTGTACGAGAACTGAAACCACATGGTTGAGCCTTAGTACTTCGTCCGGCACAGCCTTCGTTTGTAAGGCTACGAGAACGCAGGGCGTCTCGGAGGCGAACGCGCGCCAGTCCGGCACAGCCTTCGTTTGTAAGGCTACGAGAACATCAGTAACCGATGCAGTGCGAGGGATGTAGTCCGGCACAGCCTTCGTTTGTAAGGCTACGAGAACACCGAGCCGTCAGTCAGTTGCGTGATCAGTGTCCGGCACAGCCTTCGTTTGTAAGGCTACGAGAACCAAGACGCGCTCCGGCACAGCCTT